>Ga0310344_10000091_pt1 | contig 74638 bp, 61 predicted proteins | sample HC15DNA20200_MG_FD_203801 | JGI IMG/M metagenome (GOLD analysis project Ga0310344, IMG submission 203801) | Marine microbial communities from station ALOHA, North Pacific Subtropical Gyre - HC15-DNA-20-200_MG | ecosystem: Environmental > Aquatic > Marine > Oceanic | place: Pacific Ocean: North... | reverse complement strand
ACGAGCTACTATCGATTAGAATGCCATACATGGATCTAAGAAGCAGTTTCAAATGAAGATACGTGTACGATTATTTGCGAGTTTGAAAGAGAAAGCTGGCACCTCTGTTATATCTTTATCTGTGCCAGCGGGCACAAGTGTTGAGCAACTATTGTCCATAATACAATCTGAAAATATGGAACTGAACGGCGCAACACAAGGGGTCCTAGTCGCAATAAACCAAGAGTACGCAAGCTCTGACACCATCATCATGGAGTCCGATGAGCTCGCTTTAATCCCCCCAGTGAGTGGAGGCCAAACGTAGTGATCGATGTAAAAATAACTAAGGAAACTTTAGTCCTGGAAAAAGCCATCCATTTAATACGGTCTGAAGAAAATGGCGCGGAAATATCATTTTCCGGTGTAGTTCGGAACAATAATTTAGGACGGAAAGTACTGTTCTTAGAATACGAAGCTTACCCAGACATGGCTGAGAAGGTTCTTCAAAAAATTGGAGAGGATGCCTGCAAAGATTACGATATTTCAAACATCGTTTTGTGGCATCGAACTGGGCACCTTGAAATTTCTGAAGTGTCAATGGTTATAGCCGTAAGTGCTCCTCACAGAGCGGCTGCATTCGAAGCATGCCGCGACGCCGTTGAAAAGGTTAAAGCGCTCGCGCCCGTTTGGAAGCGTGAAGTTTGGGAAGGTGGTAAAGAATGGATCGGTCAGCAAAGTTAACTCAGTTAATTTCTAAATCTAAACTAAGAACCTCTTGGCAAGTTCATTTCTTAAGTCACCTATCGGTACACGTAATTGCTCCATAGTATCCCTGTCTCTCAAAGTAACAGCATTGTCACTTTCTACGGTATCAAAATCGATTGTGACACAAACAGGAGTCCCGATTTCATCTTGCCTCCGGTATCGTCTCCCTATAGATTGGGTATCATCAAAATCTGTTATACGATCTCTTTTTATCAAATCATAAACTTCGTTGGATTTTTCAATAAGGGCGCTATTCTTCGACAAAGGAAGTACGGCAACCTTAAATGGAGAAAGCCTTGGGTCGAGTTTCAGAAATACCCTTTTCTGATCATTAACTTGTTGTTCTTCATACGCATCAACCAAAAACGCCAACAAACTTCTATCAACTCCACTTGCCGGCTCCACGACATGTGGTATAAACCTTTCATCGGTTTCAGTATCGAAATATTCTAATTTCTTACCTGAGTGGTCCTGATGCTGTCGTAAATCAAAGTCACCTCGGTATGCTATACCCTCTAATTCAGACCATCCCATTGGAAATAGGTATTCAATATCGAAAACAGATTTAGCATAATGAGCAAGTTCATCCCCCTCATGCTCACGCAATCTTAAGCGGTCTGGACGCATTCCGAAATTAACATACCAATCGAGTCTCTGGTTTTTCCAGTAATTCAGAGCTTCAAACCCTTCACCAGGTTTTACGAAATATTCCATTTCCATTTGTTCAAATTCACGAGTTCGAAAAATAAAATTCCCAGGAGTTATTTCATTTCTAAAAGATTTTCCGATTTGGGCTATCCCAAAAGGCAATTTTTTTCTGCTTGAGGCTCTCACATTCTCAAAATTAGTAAATATGCCTTGGGCGGTCTCGGGTCGAAGATACGCAACGCTAGTTTCTTCTTCGACGGGACCAATAAACGTTTTGAACATTAGATTGAATTGCCTGGGAGGCGTAAATTGCCCTTTTATACCGCAAGAAGGGCATTGGTCCGAATCCAAATGGTCTGCACGGAACCTCTGGTGACATTCTTTGCACTCCACCAAGGGATCGCTGAAACCTTCAGTATGACCACTGGCTTCCCAAACTTTGGGGTTTTGTATAATAGCGCTATCAAGCCCCACGATATCATCACGAGTATGCACCATCGAATTCCACCAAGCATCTTTGATATTTTTTTTCAATTCTACGCCTAATGGCCCATAATCCCAGGTAGAACCTACGCCCCCATATATTTCACTGGCTTGAAAAATAAAACCTCTCCGCTTCGCTAAAGATACGATAGGATTAAAATCATCGAGGTATTCGTTCGGTTTTCCAGTCACATTCACTCCAACTCTATTTAATCAAGACCGCGTTTATCCAGAATTTGATCGACTTCACCCTCTCGTGCCTGGCCGATCATCTCTCGAACACTCTCTGGCATTTCCACACCACTCTCTTCTAGGCGTTTTTCCGCCCACCGCCCTATATTTGAAGGGTCACGCCAGTAATCCGGCCCTGGATCATCTGGATCTCCAGAAGCCTCATGCCTTGTAGATTGAGACTTTATATAGCTAATTTTCGGTAAATCTTTAGAAACTTTGGCAGAGCCACAATGAGCGCAGGTCTGACCTTCTGGCTCTTTTTCGGGAATGACTTTATAGAATTTACTAGAAAGCTTTCCACATTCATTACATGTATATTCATAAATCGGCATTTCTAAACTCGCTTTCGCTCACAAATTATCTGCTAAATAATCACCTTTACCATCAAAAGGGTCCTTCTCATCAATCGAATCACGATAGCGTGCCATTGAATCATATTGTCGATACAAATCCTGTGACGAATGTAGAATCGCGATGTTCGAAATAACTCTTTTAACCGCTCCGCCGCCACAAGACGCGCAAGAAGGTTTCTTAGTATCACTCAGAGTTTTAAAAAATATCGATGTAAGTTCAAAACACTCGTCACAACTATATTCATAAATCGGCATAAATCCACCTTTGATGACTATACATTTTCCAGCACTACCGTAATAAAATCAAACTAAATACATCTTTAATCAAATACACCCTTCAAAATTATGAGTGGTGCGACTATTGCAAATTCATCTATGTACTTTAGAAGTCATTACATATAATCTATCTTGAGTTACAAAATATTTTGGTAAGGAAATCAAAAATTGGAACATAATGTAACCCATGAAGTTACCATACTGGCATTTCAGCTCGGCGTCATATTAATCACTGCTAAACTGTTTGGAGAGTTTGTAGAACGAGTTCTTAAACAACCATCAGTGTTAGGAGAGCTAGCTGCAGGAATAATTATTGGGCCGTACGCATTAGGACATTTTTCTATACCGTTTGTAGGCCCTATTTTTGGAGAACCGCACGGTGTAATACCCGTTTCGACTGCATTATATTCGTTTGCACAAGTAGCAGCGATAATTCTTTTGTTTGAAGTTGGACTTCACACTGATCTTAAAAAATTCCTGCGCTACGCACCTCAAGCCACCGCCGTTGCAATCGGTGGAGTAGTAATACCTTTTATATTAGGGGATGTAGCAACGTTTATGCTCCTGGATTCGGTTGAAGGCCCGTTCGATTACCCAGCATTATTTATGGGCACAATTATGACGGCTACTTCCGTAGGGGTGACCGCCCGCGTATTAGACGAACTTGATCAACTGGACTCTGCCGAAGGAGTAACTATACTAGGTGCGGCTGTAGTAGATGATGTAATAGGCATTATCGTTCTTGCAATAGTTTCAGGATTGGCGGCCGCAGGATCAGTAGAGGTAATAGATATCGCCGTTGTAGGCGGAAAAGCCGTGGGATTTTGGTTATTCCTCACAATCGGGGGAATCGCAGCAAGTAAATACATTGTTAGAGCGATAAATTCTATACGGATTCAAGGGGCAGCTATAGCCTTAAGTTTAGCTTTGGCTTTGATCGCTGCTGCTGTAGCAGAGATGTTTGGTCTAGCGATGATAATAGGCGCATATTCGATGGGATTAGCCCTATCACAAACAAACATATACGAGATTATAGAGCGACCCTTAAATGGCGTCTATGATGCATTAGTTCCAGTTTTTTTCGCGGTGATGGGAATGATGGTAGACGTCCCTTTGATGCTTGGAGCAATCGGGTTCGGATCCGTGATAGTAGTTCTTGCAATTATAGGGAAATTGCTAGGTTCAGGATTACCGGCTCTCCTAGTTGGTTTTAAACCCAGATCAGCTCTCGGTATCGGAGTTGGTATGACACCAAGAGCTGAAGTTGGTTTGATAGTCGCTGGAATAGGTCTTGAGCGAGGAATAATTGGCGGAGAACTATTTGGCGTTGCGATACTAATGACAGTCGCGACTACTATTTTCGCACCGGTATTATTGCTCAGAATATTTAATGATCCAGTTTCAGAATCTGTTAGCCCAGCTGAATAATCGTCAATCAAATAGGTGAATGTGAAAGGTGGAACGCTGTGCCCCTGTAGCTCAGAGGATAGAGCACCAGTTTCCGGAACTGGGGGCCCGGGTTCAAGTCCCGGCAGGGGTACCAGTAAAGTGTTATGGAATCAAACGAAATTCAAATACAAATATTAATAGATGCACTAGACATTATTCCTAGCTGTCCCCAATGCAAAACTCGCTTAAGGTTTGGGGATCGATCTTGCCCAAGATGTGGCAACGACGTAGACGATATTTTGCGGACTTGGGCAATTCACGCTCTGGGTGCTCTGAACGATTCTACAAAACCTTAAGCCTACATTTTTATTTAGGTTTATTCTTACGCTTTTACTGCGCTCTTAAATAAAAACAGACTACTACCTTGCCCAACATTTCGATTTAAGCGATATCGCTGATATTCGTGAGACTGATTTGGTTCGTGCCTGGTTTTATACCATTTCTGTTCGCAATTACACCCGGTAAGGACCCATGAAGAGACCAGCTACCGGCATCGTGTATATCAACGTTGACCATTTTGCCAATCCAATCAGTTTTTTTGTCTTCGAAATGAACTAGTTTGTTTGTTCTCGTCCGGCCTTCCCATTTTCCGCGAATTTCTCGCTCAACAAGAATTTCAACCGATTTACCAAGATATTCCTGGTTTCTTTTTAGTGAGATTTGTTCCTGAACTTCTTCAATCTTCTTTTTTCTCAGAATTTTGGTTTCTAAAGGAACGTCGTCCTCCATTTTTCTAGATGCTATGGTCCCAGGTCTATTCGAATAAACCGAGGTGTGAACAACATCGAATTCAACCTGTTTCAGAATGCCTAGCGTGTCTTCAAATTCTTGATCAGTCTCACCACAAAATCCAACGATTACATCCGTACTTAGCGAAACCCCATCAACCGAACCACGAATATTGTCTATAAGCTTTAAATAATTATCCATTGTATAGGGCCTTCTCATCCTTTTAAGGACATCATCATTGCCTGACTGGAATGGAATATTTATGTTTTCACAAACTTTGTCTAATGACGCTACGGCATCGATAATTTTTGGGCTCATATCTCTAGGGTGGGAAGTTAGAAACCGAATCCGCTCAATTCCAGGCACATTGTTAACTTTTTCAAGTAAGTCGGCAAGGTCTCTCGGTGTCTCTAAATCCATACCATACCTATCAACAATTTGTCCTAGGAGTGTTACCTCCAAGACCCCTCTATCTACAAGTTTTTCGCATTCATGGACCAATTCAAGGAGATCTCTGCTCTTTTCTCTACCTCTGCGGTAGGGAACAATACAAAATGTGCAGAACTCATCACAACCCTGCATAATCGGAACGAACGTACTAACTTTCGGTGCCTCTGGGACAAGAAGTGCCAGATCTGAATCGCATGATAAACCTTGGCGTTCAGCTGCAAAGTCTAATATCGATTGAAACTCTTGAGGTCTCATAAAAAATTCAACATGAGGAAACCTCTCCTGCAAACTTTCTGTCCTCGGGCCAACCATACAACCCATTAAAGCAATAGTGGCATCGGGATTCTTGCGTTTATGCCCTTTCAAAGAATCCAGTCGAGAAGTAACTTTGTCTTCCGCGCCTTGCCTAACCACACAGCTGTTCAATATAACGATATCCGCGTCATCAGCATCTTTGACTTTTTCGTACCCAAGTTGGTCTAACCCGGAACTAAGTCGCTCAGATTCGGACACGTTCATCTGACACCCTATGGTCCATATATGATATTTAGCCATTATTATTTCCTTTTACGGCGGAGGGAATGGGATTCGAACCCATGTGACCCGTTTAAAGGGTCTGCCGCTTAGCAGGCGGCCGCACTAGACCAGACTATGCGATCCCTCCCTAATGTATCTAACGCAATACATGTTGAGATTACAAGGCTATTCATGCCAAAATGCAATGCAACAACAGCAAGCAATGTTATGTTAAGGGCAATCAATTGAAATGACAAATAAATCAGGAGACAAAAACTTTTCGAGAAAAGGTTTTTTAAAGCTAGGTTGGCTAAAAAGGCAATCTACAATCGAAAGCAAAAATGATTTAGCACCCCGTGCTAATTACATCGGCGTTCCAATAGATAAATTAAATGGTTTAGGTATTGGAAACACATTCAAAATCAACGACCATTCAGATATCTACGCTGTTAGGATAGCGGAAGGCATCATTTTTCTCTCTAATTTATGCCCGTACGATGATGCTGGAATCACTTGGAAACCAAATGATAGATCAGAAGACGCAATAGGTACAACAGGTAGGTTTTATTGCCAGCGATGCTCCACTATTTACGACAGGACTGGTGAACCAACAGCTGGCCCCGGTGAAACCCCATTAAGTAAATTGAGTCATTCTTGGGATAATGATAATTCTCAAGTGATGGTACACGGGACAGAACTAGGTCTAGTAGAATCAAAAAAGCTGATATTCCGAATAGCCGAATAGATTGGTTAAGTAGCAGGGTAAAACCATCTTACGATGCCATCAGAACCTTTTACACTTGATAGTCTTTTTTTATTTTTTAAATACTCTAAATGTGAAAGCGTTTCTCCCGTTGCTGATCGTCTTAAAAAACGGTCCATTTGCTTCCAGTCTCCTACATTCCACCCAACGTTACTGGCAACCTGATACGCGGAGTAGGGTTCAGACTTAACGGCGTCTACTATTTCTTGCACTCTGGATTCGTGATGCTCTAAAAGGTCATCAAGCCTTTTTTCAAGGTCTGCAAATTCGTATTCGTGTGCGGGGAAGACCCAGTCTACGTCAAGGTTTTTCAATTTATTAACCGAATCTATATAATCTGCCAGAGGATCAGATCCTTTTGAATTTCGTACACTTACGTTGGGTGTTATTTTGGGTAATATATGATCTCCCGTAAAAATAACTTTAGCTGACTCATCATAGAAACATATGTGGCCTGGCGTGTGTCCGGGCGTCCAGATCGTTTTAACAGAAAATTTTCCAACCTTGAATACTTCTGTACCCTTCAACAAAAGATCGGGCTCAGGTAGAGAACTAGGGTCCCATCGAGGTTCATCTTTCTTCCGCGAGTCATCTCTTTTTTTTGAGTCAGATTCCATCCCGGGGAAGAATGGTCCTATTAATTCCATCTCAGGAACACCATGTAATTGGTACCATTTTTTCATGAATTCCAGAGGGTCCGAGCTATTTTTTTTCCTATCATTCCCCATATTTCTCCAAGGGGCTTGATTCCAGTCTACTTCGTGCATCGCCACCAAACCCGATGACATTTCCTTTATTTCGGGAGCCAAGCCATAGTGATCAGGATGATTATGTGTTATCAAAATAGTATCAATTGAGTCTGCCTGAATACCAATTTGGTTAATTTGCTCTTTAAACGATTCTAATCCTTGCTCCGAATATATCCCTGTATCAATCAAAATATGTCCATCAGAACCAACAAGCAAATACGAAAGAGTGTGGTTTAAACGGTTATTAGGAATAGGTATTCTTAGTTGGAATATGCCGGGATACACCTGTTTGACGGTTTCATCTTTCAATATTAGCCTCCTGTCGATCAAGCTTATATGTCGATAACACTTTACCGCAATGGAAAGTTAATTTTTATTATTATTTTCTATAAACATTGAGTGGAAAATGGCCGTTTTTTCATATTTTTAGGGAATTTGGGCCATATTATCATCAAATTCAGTAAACTAAACAACAAAAGTTGCCACATCTGATCGATTGAGTGCTATAATTTCGTCGTTTGAGCGATCGTTTAATCTGCGATCAGTATACCGACTTTAGGAGGTCTTTAGGGTGGTAGCTAAAAGAGACTTTGTTGTAAGGTTCGCGGGAGAAGGCGGACAAGGGATGGTTACCGCTTCTGAGGCCTTAGCCGCAGCAGCAGCCCAAGTGGGATACCACGTAATGACATTTGTAACCTTTCCTTCCCAGATAATGGGAGGCCCAACCTGGAGTCAATGCCGAATTTCCGTAACCCCAGCATTAAGTAACGGTGATGAACTAGACGTTCTAGTTGCTTTTAATGAAGAAGCTTACAATGTACATAAGGATGAACTCAGGGATGGCGGTATTTTAATATATGATTCCGAAGTATTTTCCATAGATGATGGCGGTGGTGATTCAATAAACCTAGTTGCATTACCATACCAAGAATTAGGAAAATCCACAGGGAACCCCAGAGCGGCTAATATGGTAATTTTAGGAGCTGTAGCAGAGTTCGTTAACTGGCCCGATAAATATCTATCAGATTTCAATATTAAGCGATTCACAAGAGGTAGACCCAATGACGCTGAGGTTGTCTCTGCGAATGAAATGGGCCTTCAATTAGGAAAACAAGCAGCTACAGATAGTGGGTTTTCTCTAGGGGAACTAGCCGTTCCAAACCCGCCAGACTACGAACAAATATTAATTAAAGGAAATGATTCATTATCAACAGGAGCGATCGCCGGTGAAGTAGAACTATTTGTTGGCTACCCGATATCCCCTGCAACAACTATCCTGACATTCATGGAAGAGCACTTAAAAGGTGAAGGAAAATTTGTTTACCAATCCAGTTCTGAAATTGAATCAATAACCGCGATAAGCGGAGGCGGATTTGCAGGAAAACGATCAATGACATCAACTGCTGGCCCTGGGTTTTCACTAATGAGTGAGGGCCTAGGAATGGCATGGATGATGGAGATACCAATAGTTGTCGTAGACGCACAGCGAGGTGGGCCCGCAACAGGACTACCTACTAAAACTGAACAGTCAGATCTATATATGGCAATGCACCCGGCACACGGAGATGCTCAGCTTCCCGTTATCGCACCGGGTACCGTAGAGGAATGTTTCTATGCGGCAATGCACGCTCTTAACTGGGCAGAGAGATATCAAGGTCCAGTAGTAGTTTTATCCGACCATATGCTTACTGAACGAACCCAAAATATTCGTAAGCCAGATCCAAATTTAATTCCTATTGAACGAAGGGAAGTTTATACGGGCTCCAATGGGTATCAAAGGTATGATGGAAGTTCGGTTTCACCAATGCCTATCCCAGGTGGACCTGGAGCTTACGTTGCTAACGCAAGCGAACATGATGGTATTGGCGATACGACACACCTACCGCAACGACACGTCGATGGTACAGACCGCCGCTTCAATAAACTGAAAACGTTGGAGGATTCACTTTATGAATCCAGAAATACTCAGCACAACATAGCTGTCATGCCGTGGGGCGGACAGAAAGGGCCAACACACGAAGCATATGAATCTTTGATGGAAAAAGGTGTCGACATAGCATGGTATTACACCATGTTTTTATCACCGCTAAATCCAAAATTGATCAAAGAGCTACAGAACAAAGATCTTGTTATAGTTCCAGAATTGAATTACTTGGGCCAATTTGCTTCAATATTGCGTCAACATAGGATAAACGCAGTCGCAATAACCCAATACACTGGATTACCCTTCAAAGTACAGCGATTAGTTAGCGAAATAACAAATATGGTTGAACAACACGCAAGTGAATCAACGAAAGCAGGAGTGTGAATCGAAATGACCAAAAGGAATCCAGAATACGATTTTAAGTGGTGCCCCGGTTGCGGCGATTTCGGTGTTAAGAGAGCAATAGAATTAACAGTAAAAGCACGAACCGATGAGTTGTCCATTGCTATGGAAAATAACGTAATCGTTGCAGGAATTGGCTGTTCAGGCAATTTAGTACATTTAACTGATGGCCCTCAACCATTTGGATTCCACGGAATTCATGGACGTACTCTTCCCGTAGCTTTTGGAGTTAAAAGCGCCAATCCTGACCTAGAAGTTATGGTTGTAGCTGGGGATGGAGATTTCCTTAGCATCGGCGCCGAACATATTGGCCCCCAAGCTAAGAGAAACCTTGATATAACCTGCGTTATTATGGACAACGGAGTATATGGTCTAACTAAGGGCCAAAGTTCTCCAACTACCCAGCTTGGAGTAGTAACAAGCACAACTCCTGGTGGAAAAATCGAAGGGGAAGTAAAACCATTTCCTCTCTACCTTTCACTTGGAGTTTCTTTCATCGCATCAGCATTCTCAAGTAAACCAAAAGAAATGGCGGAAATGATACGAGAAGCAATGGACTACCCTGGATTCTCTGTAGTTCATATACAGTCTCCTTGTACAACCTATAACGATACCTATGAGGTTCTAAGAGGCAATGCAAAAAAAGGAATCGATCCACTAACTTACGATATTCCAGAAAATCATGATGCCTCTAATATCGATGCAGCGTTCGATCTGGTTAATGCTCCAGGTCTACCGCTAGGAGTAGTGTACCGAGCAGAAAATCCTAGTCCTTTGAACGAACGTTTTGACGGCTTAGACAGAAAAAATGATGCTAGGGATGTTCATGATCTTATAGAAGGTTTTGCCATCTCCTAAATTGGAGATTATAAGGTGTCTCCCATAAAATCTAACCTGGAAGAACGTCTAAAACAGCGTATCCAAAAATTGGGCAGGATTACATTTGCTGAATTCATGGAAGCGTGCTTGTACGACCCTGACTTTGGCTACTACAACGCAGACCACGAGACAATAGGAACCACTGGAGATTATTATACCGCTCCAGCAACCCACCCCGGATTTGGTGCGACACTTGCGTTGCAGTTGAAGACCATGTGGGAAATTCTGGGATCTCCTAAAATTTTTACTGTGGTTGAAGGTGGAGGGAACAAAGGGCGACTAGCAAAAGATATCCTAGATTACTTATCAAAAACAAACGACACTTTTATTTCATCACTTAACTATTGGATTGTAGAAAACAACAGACGGGCGCTAATTGATATCAAATTATTTGTATCCGAAAATAATGATTATGAGTTGCCCTGGGAGAACAATACAAAAATCCCTCACATTCAAACAGGTGTTTTTATATCCAATGAACTGTTTGATGCGTACCCGAGGCACCGGTTACAAAGTTTTCCGAATGAGTTGCAAGAAATATATGTGTCCCTCAATAATATGAGCTTTGTAGAAACTATAGATAATCCATCCTCTGACGAACTAAGCGAATACTTTGAAAACCTCCAAATCGATTTACCGAACGGTGCAAAAGTCGAAGTAGATACCCAGGGGCCTCTTTTCATGGAGCGCATCGGTAACGCCATTGGAAAAGGTTTTGTAATTACCATAGATTACGGCTACCCGGCTGAGACTCTCTATAGCAGAAAATATATGAATGGAACCCTCTTTTGCTATTATCAACATACAAGTTCTACAAACCCATATATAAGGATTGGAAAACAAGATATTACTGCACACGTTGATTTCTCAACGTTAGCCAATGCTGGAGAGCGGCAAGGACTTAAGGTGGAATCCTTGATGACGCAACAAAAATATCTGAAAAAACTAGGTATCCAGGCGTTTATCGATTCATTAAGGAAAACCAATCTCCCAGAAAAACAGATAATGGAAAATCGAATGGGGCTCCTAGAACTCACAAAACCGACTGGATTTGGAAGTTTCGGGGTATTAATCCAAAGCAAAGGTCTAGACACACCCATAAGTATCGATGAAATAGTTATAAGCGATGCGCGAGGTGGATTGGGCAAGTTGCCAGGCGTACTTCTTTCTAAAGATCATGTACCTATTTTTAGGGGTAAGTATCCACAATATGAAACCTTAGATCTTTGGCCCGTTTCCTAGGAAAGAGAGATTTACCATGAGCGTTGACGACCGTTTAAAAAGCATGCATATACAATTACCAAAACCAGCTGACCCTGTAGGTTTGTATAAGCCATCCATTATTATTAATAAGACCCTACACATTTCAGGCCAACTTCCAATGGTTAATGGAGAACTTAAATATGCTGGTAAGGTAGGCAATGATATTCCGCTGGAGCAAGTCTCTATGGCGATCGAATTATCGGTTTTAAATTCAATAGCTATAGCAAAGTTCGCGTTAGATGGTGACCTTGAAAGAATCACAGCTGTCCCACGATTACGGGTATATATTAACTCCATAGACACTTTTACAGATCACGCCAAATTAGCGAACAGTGCATCACAACTTTTATTAGGGGTTTTTGGTGACATCGGAGTCCATTCCCGATCAGCGGTCGGAGTTTCATCTCTACCTCTAAACGCTTGCGTAGAAGTTGAACTGGACTTCGCTATAATGCCTTAATTAACAAAGAATACCACCTTAAAATCGTTGCCTCTAATTCCAAAAATATTATCACTCAAACAGTGCATCAATAAACATCTTATGATTAAAATCTAGTAAGTCATGATGGGTCTCACCTACACCAATATAGCGTACTGGTACATCAAATCTATTTTGTATAGCAAGGGCAATACCGCCCTTACTGGAACCGTCAATTTTAGAAACAATTATGGCATCAACTGAAGCGGCTTCGATAAATTTTTCCGCTTGTGATACTCCGTTTTGACCAGTCGTCGCATCAACCACTAATAAACAATCAATTAGGGCTTCTTTACTATTTCGCTCAATTACAGATCTAATTTTATTCAGCTCGTTCATAAGATTAGTTTGAGTCTGCAACCGACCAGCTGTGTCAACTATCACGAAATCGATATCTCTGGCCAACGCTGACTGGATTCCGTCGTATACAACGGACGCTGGGTCATTGCTATCCGAATTATAGACAATATCCACCTCTAACAATTCAGACCAATACCTTAGCTGCTCAACCGCGGCTGCTCGGAAAGTGTCAGCAGCTATAAGCATAACCTTGGCACCCTCACTCTTTTTCTTACTGGCTAGTTTAGCGATCGTTGTGGTCTTTCCACTTCCATTGACTCCAACCATAACAATAATCTCCGGGTGACCGTTTTTAGAGTTGGGTGGGCCTACGGTTGAGAGATCTAGTAAAACACTCTTTACAAGTTCTACAACTGATTCTCTATCTTTAATATGTTCTTTTTCAGTTCTTAACCGGCATATTTCAATCAATTCTTCTGTTAGGTCCACTCCAATATCCGAAGTAATTAAAGCCTCTTCCAAATCTTCCCACACATCATCACTTACACCCAATTTATGAATGGATTTAAATCGGCTTGCAAGGCTTTGACGTGTTGCAGCCAGTGATTTAAAGAAACTGTCGTCTTTAGTTTCCATTTTCCCCTTTGCCCAAAGATCGTATTTCTGAGTCAAGTCGGAACTGGAGCGCCTGGGCATGTGCCAATAGATTTTCAGATTTTGCGATTTCAACCCCAGCAGGGCCTATCTCTTCTAGCCTTTCTTTAGAAACTGAGATTAAGCTTGTTATTTTGAGATAATCACTAACACTAACAGGAGAACTATGTCTTGCTGCAAGAGATGTAGGCATGCTATGACTAGGTCCAGCAGTATAGTCTCCTAAAACTTCTGGGGAGTTCTCTCCGACAAATATACCTCCTGCAGCTTTCAATTTCGGTATTAGAGATTCAGGGTCTCTGCTGAGCAAACACAAGTGCTCCGGAGCAAATTGATTACAGAACTGCACGATTTCATCATCTGTATCAACCACGACAAATGCACCGTTGTTCTTTATTGAAATGTGGGCTGCACTGGATTCGGGAAGACGCTTTAGTTGAACCTCTATTTCTTCCTCTATTTTTGAGAGTATTGATTCATTCTTAGTTATTAAAACGACTCTTGCCTCTGGATCATGTTCGGCTTGAGCTAGCAGATCAGCGGCGCAAAAGACTGGATTAGATGTATCATCGGCAACGATCAAGGTTTCCGTAGGCCCTTGCAACGCGTCAATCCCGGCGACGCCATATACCGCTTGCTTTGCAAGCTGCACTAAAAGGTTTCCTGGCCCCAGTATTTTATCTACTTTAGAGACGGATTCAGTTCCAAAGGCCAAAGCTGCTATTGCCGTTGGACCTCCAACTTTATACACGATATCAACGCCCGCTATGTCACAAGCTGCTAGCGTCACTGGAGGTATTTCACCATTTTTCATTGGTGGGGTAGTAATTGCGATAGATGGTACACCAGCAACTTTTGCCGGTATCGCCATCATGAGTACAGTAGATGGGTAGGATGCCCTACCACCTGGAACATACAGTCCCACGTTTTCAATCGGATTAATAATCTGACCAACCCCTCGATCCTTATCAATCCAACCACCTTGTGGTTGCTGTGAATGGAAAATATTGATCTGCTGAGCGGCAAGTTTGAGTGCATCTATAACACTAGATGGCACCGACCCATAAGAGGCCATAATCTCAGATCTAGATACCACTATATTATCTATCTGGACCCCATCCATTGCCATAGTCAAACTTTTAACACCCTCATCACCATCGGCAACAACGCGTTCAATGACCATATTTACGGCTTGCTTAGGTGAGACTCCTGCACCAAATATAGATTCGATGAATTTCAGCGTGGAATCTGATGCCACTGGATTAAACCACGGGTGTACAGGAACTAAATCATCAATCGCTTTTTGTAAGCCGGTTAGTATTCTCACTTAAGTATCTCCTCAGCAATTTCTAAAGTGTGTTCTACCACATCATTACGATAATTTTCTAACAATGAAGACGGTAACGTTTTTTCTATTTGGTCTAACATCAATTGGGGATCATTAAGATTTTTTTTCAAAGTTGCTTCATCTATATCAATTTCATCAATGAATCTCTGTATGAGTCTTGGAAATTCATTCCAATCGGCAGCCCAGGTCGTAATACGCTCAAGAATGAATCGCTTCCAGTCTTCCATGGCTTCTATAGGCATAAATTCCTTATCAACAAGGGTAAGTTGTGCATCAGTTATATTTCTACGCCAGTAAGCTACAACATCTTTGTCACTTCTAATATCCCTTTCAATACTATACTGGAAAGCACGATCAATAACGTTTTTTAAAGGGTTGGTCCCAAAGTATTCATCTTTTTCAAAATATTTTCGATAAACATCTACTATCCATGTCTCATCAGCAACCAAATGGGAAACATATCCTATAAGGAATGCCTGAGAGGAAGGCCCATTCTTTTTTGCTAACGAAAATATAGAGGGGTATATATTTTTCATGTTGCGCAAGCCATCACCGATCGTATCTTTTTTTAACTCGAAATAATGAGTCTCTGATCGTTCTTGACCGGTCATTACTCTTCTATCGGGCGCAGTAGATCCAAGAAGTGCTGGTCCAAGATTGTTGTCTAAAGGGAGTTTCTCGATTACCTCTTGAACTATACTCATATGTACGGATAACAGTGGCATCATAGTATCCTGGAATAAATAATAAATTTAATCATATATCTAACGCCCGTTGCCATGATCGTTGCTGGCTTTCAATACCTCTTCATACTTAATAGACGATTTTTTAAATATCGAAAGCAATTCACTAAAACTACCATCTTCGCTATCTATTTTAGTCAAACTTCTAGTGTTACCAATCAACACCGCTTTAGATTCTAATATAGTACCGTCGGTTAATAGTTTAAGGTGGTTTTCTCTCATAGTATTACCTGTCTCAACAATATCAGTAATAGCATCCGCGTAACCCATTAAGGGTGCAGCTTCCATAGCACCAGCAGCTGCTAACAAAGTAAAATAGTTTATTCCATGTTCATATAGGAAATTCTGCGTCAAATTGGGGTATTTTGTGGCGATACGAAGTTCGTCTCCTTGACGCCTGAATATTACTGACAGATCTGCAACATCATAAATAGATGTCACGTCGATCCACACTTCGGGAACGGCGATTTCAAGTTTGCACTCAGCGAACCCTAGATCTTTTATTATGATTACAGAATCACCGGATGGATCTGCAGATTCGAGATACCTATCGAGACCCACAATCCCTAAGTCAACATTGCCGTTATCAACATTGTTTGGTATATCAGCTGATCGCTGAAGCAAAGCAGTAGCATTTTTTAAACCATCAATAGAGGCTCTTAATGATCGTCCTTTGGCATTGATATCAATACCAGCGTCTCCGAAAAATTCGACTGATTTTCCATATAACTCTTTATTACTTGGCAAAGCTAATTTTAGTGTCATATTTACACATCTCTTTTCAATAGAGCGGATTGTCTATCCTTGCCATCAATAAATATAAGCTCATCAGCATCAACACTAATCGCATACTCTCGGGCAAGTTTTTGATTGCCAACAAACCCTCCAAGTATTACCACGATGTTTTCGTCTTCGGCTCTCAAATGTTCACCCCATCGAATAGACTCACTTATGTCTGAATCGTTCCATGGTTGTACAACAACGGTTCTATTTTGATTGCGGTCACTGGCAATAATCGTTTGAATTTGTTCTGACGTTAGAGAAGATAGAAGAGAGTCGACAGAATATGCAAACCCTAAAGCTGGAAAGTCCACGCCTCCTAGAGCTTTAGTTAACCCATCATATCTACCTCCAACACAGATGGGGGAGCGATTTTGTCCGTCCGTTGTAATCTGGAAAACCAATCCTGAGTAATACGACAAACCCGGTGCAAACCCCATATCCCATTCGAAATCAATTTCGCTCCTAAGGGATATGCTATCCAACATGGTGACAAGGTCTTTAAGGTTTTCTAGCAGTTTACTAGATATCCCATGACCATCAAGAATACCTTCCGCCCCCTTTATAACTTGCGTTCCACTACCTCTTAATTCAACAAACTTCCCCATAAAATTAAGAGCCTCATTAAATACCGTTGGGTCTTGGTCGGTATCAAATTTATCAATGTACCGTTTTTCTACTTGCGTCGGACTTCTACGACCAATCCAAATATCCGCCATTTCCGAAAGGCGTTGTCTTACAGATGAGGTAGAATCATCTTCCCGTTCATCAGACTCAATTCTTTTTCCATCTCTTAAAACCAGCCCCTCTTTTTGGGCTTTTATCCATAATTCATCAATGCCAGATTGTAATGAATCCTTTTTCAGTGCTTCTAAATTGGCCATTATGAATATTTTAGCCCTATCAGAAAGGTTAAAAGAATCTAAAAGTTTAAAAAGTATTTCTAAGTTATTTACTTTAACAATAGCTTTATTAATACTAAATGTTTCAAGTCCTGCTAGGACCATCGACATGATCTCACTATCACCCAGTAAACCCTCAGATCCAAGGAGTTCTACCCCTACCTGCATTGTCTCTTTTTCGTCGGCTGCATCCCCTAAAGGTCTTCGGTATACTGAACCTGAATACAATACCCTTCTTGGCCATTTATTGTCTAACCCTTGACCAATCAAAGATCTAATTACCGAAGAGGTGAACTCTGGGCGTACAGAAACGTCGCCGACACTGGAATCTTTCAACCGATATAATCTGGATGCTAGTTCGCCTCCAGATTTCCTAAGGAATAATTCTGTACTCTCAAAAAGTGGGGCTTCTACCCTCATATAACCCCAATTACTAAATTTGTTCATCAACATATCTGCTATTCGTGATTTAACAGAATAGTTCTTATCGAAGACCTCATCAAATCCTTTTACACCTTTTATAGTTTCGCGATTCATCGTCGTATTGTATCTCTCAGTAATTACTAACTTTAATTATGATATTCGATTCTCCTTGTAGCGCCGATATCATGTATTGTAGCCAACTTTAAATAGTCATTCATTAGCATTATATAATTATTATCATCAAGTTATTTTTTCGCTTACGATTAGAGCATCGCCCGCGATAACATTAGTATGGGACCCATCTTCACGACGCACGATTAAAGAACCAGTATCATCCACACCCTCAGCTATCCCGCTAAACTCCTCGGCTCCATTTGCTATTTTCACGGGTTTACCTATTGTAATCAGTTTATTTTTCCAAACAGAAAGTAGATCCGTACCCATTTTCAATGACTCGTAATATTTCTCTAGATTTTCAAAAAGACTCTTATAGCCACTCACCAAATCAACTTGTTCGCCGGTGAAATTGTATATACTGGTTGAAATCCCTGAAATTTCAGGGATTTTCGATGTGTCTAAATTCATATTTATTCCCATCCCAAGTATCACAATATCGTTAACTCCAGATTGGTCACTCTTAATCCGTTCTACTAATATTCCAGCAACCTTCTTACCTTGTATTAAAATATCGTTTGGCCATTTAATTTCAACTGGTATATCTCTATCAAGTTCATCTATAAATGCCTCTAAAGCTAATGCTGCCATTATAACGATGTGATCTACGTAATCTTTGTCTGGCCTAAGTAAAACGGACACCAAAATTGATGATCCCTCTGTACTAATCCACTCTCTATTGAGTCTACCTCTACCTTGTGATTGATAGCCCGCCCCCACAGCAAGCCCTTCTGCGGCACCACTCTTTCCATATATGGCTACTTCATTTTGCGTAGACTCCGTAGTTTCCATGTAGATAAAAGGCCTGCCCACATAATCAGTTGCTAATATTTTATCTACCGAAGTATTCAAATTATTCATGCTAATCTTTCATGTGTCGTATTAAAATATATAATTGATTATTATATCCATTAACTCTTATATAACTATATAATATAATCGTTCTCTAGGAGGATTTTTTATGGAACAGCGCAAACTTGGATTTTCTGGCCTTATGATCTCCGCAGTTGGCCTAGGAGCAAATAATTTTGGCAGAAGGCTGGACTTTGAAGGTACTGAAAAGGTTATAAAGAAGTCTATAGACTCGGGCGTCAACTTCATTGATACAGCAAATATTTACTCTATTGGTGAATCTGAAAGTTTTATAGGAAGAGCTTTGAAGGGTCAGCGCGAACAAGTTATTTTAGCAACAAAAGGAGGAGGCAAGATGGGCCCTGGTCCAAATGAAGGTGGCAATTCGAGGAAACATCTTACCGATCAAATTAATGCCAGCTTGAAACGCTTAGACACCGATTACATAGATTTGTACCAGATTCACTTTCCTGATGACTCCACACACATCCAAGAAACTCTGCAAACCTTAGATGACGCCGTACGACAAGGTAAAATCCTTTATGTTGGATGTTCTAATTTCCAAGGTTGGCAAATATCACAAGCAATGGAGATAAGTAGCTACATGGGATTGGAAAAATTTGTCAGCATACAACCAGAATATAATCTAACCAACCGAGAGATCGAAAAGGAAATAATCCCAGCCGCCAAAGAATATAATCTTGGTATCATCCCTTACTATCCACTTGCAAGTGGAATACTGACAGGGAAATACCAACCCGATTCTAGCCTGCCAGAGGGAACTAGGATCGCCAGTATGCCAGATGGACCTTACAAAGATAAATTTCTGAACGATAGAAATTTCAAATTATTAGCATTATTAGAACCATTTGCGAAAAATCTCGGGCATACAATATCAGAATTAGCGATAGCGTGGCTGTTAGCAAGAGACCACGTAGCGTCCGTCATTACAGGTGCTACAAAACCTGACCAAATAGAATCCAATGCTAAAGCGGCCCAATGGACTCTTTCACAGGATGAATTAGCGGCAATAGACTTGTTAATTGAAGGTATATAAAACCAATACTAAATTTCAAACTTTGATTATATAAACATCATGTTCGTCCTGAATAGGAAAATGCTCGCCTCTGGACACAGCTAACTCTAATTTTTTATGAATGCCAAATTGAAGATTTTCTAGAACCTCTTCTATTGTTTCACCGGTGACTTTCAATTCAGGAAAAGCTGTTGGAACTGCAGTATACGAGTCAGCTTGTTCTCGTTCTATACTTGCTAAATATGGGACTGAATCACCTCTTCTAGGATTCGTAACCCAAATAGTTCTTGCTGGAACCCAATCTTCAGTTGGAATAGGTAACCCTTCATTCATTAAATCTGAAAGTTTTTCTTCCAACCGTGTTCTCAAATCCTTTAGTACAACATCTCTGGTTTTCTGAATACTAGTAATTTCAGGAATGACAGGGATTTTCCCCATGTAACGTCCGTCTTCCTCTCTAAACATCACCGCGGTGTAAGATGGCATTCTATAACTCTCACATTCTATACAATTATTCCACTATACAAACAAACTCTTGGCAGCTACCTCAGCCGCCCTTGCAAGGGGTAAAACATACAAACCACCTAAACCGATTAAAAGGGTAAGTGAAATGAACACTATTCTCATGGGCATGTTAATTGTTATTGGAACATTACCAGATTCATTAGGTTCGTCGACATACATAGTTTTTATCACTTTCAAATAGTAATACATGGAAATAATGCTCGCCAGAATTGCCAGCCCTACTAATCCAAGGAAATGATTCCCTGCAACCGAAATAGTAGTGAATAAATAGAATTTTGAGGCGAATCCCACGAAAAATGGGAACCCTGCCAAACTAAAGAAGGAAGCTGTCAAAACTAGCGCTATAAATGGGTTGCGCTTCGAAAGGCCTGCATAGTCTTTGATCTCTTCAATACCACTTTCATTATAAACAACCAATATTGCCATAAACGCAGTTAGCGTTGCGAAACCATAACTCACAGAATGAATCAGTAGCCCTGCAGCTGGTTCACTTGGGTTGGTAGAAACAAATGCCGCTATTCCTAGTAAGAAAAATCCTACCTGCCCGATACTTGAATACGCCATTAGGCGTTTTATATTAGTTTGACGGATCGCCACTAAATTACCTAATACCAAACTCGCCACTGCGAGAACAATCATTATTATTGACCACACTTCTAAAACATGCGTAAAAACAGAAACTGCTAATCGAATCATCATAGCGAGCGCAGCAGCTTTACTTGCAGCAGCCAAATAAGCGCTTATGGGTATTGGTCCTCCTTCATAAACATCAGGTGTCCACATGTGAAATGGCACAGCAGCTATTTTAAAAGCAAGGCCAGCTGTCAAAAGAGTTAAGCCTAAGACCAATCCAGGGTTCAGGGAATTAAAAACAGCGTCAGAAATCTCATAATACATGGTTGAACCCACAACGCCATAAATATAGCTTATACCAAACAACATGAATGCAGATGCTACAGCACCTAATAATATGTACTTAATACCCGCTTCATTGGCCCTGTTCTCTTTCCACGAAAAAGAAACCAAAACATACAAACAAAAGGACAATAACTCAAGTGAAATATATGCTGTAACAAGCTCTTGAGAGGCAGCCATACCCATAGCCCCTACTACGGAAAGAATTAGTAATCCGTAGTACTCTGCTCCATGGTCTAATGACTCAATAAATTTAGTAGAGCATATTATTGTTAGGCCTGCTAATAACATAAAGAAAACTATGAAATACCGTGTGAAATTATCAAAAATCATTATGCCAGACCCAAAAATTTCCGACGTTTCGGGAAAACTAAACCAAACTAGGAGGGAAGCTAATAAAAGAGCGCTTCCTGAAAAATAACCGAGGGCTGACTTGTTCAATTTAGGGAAAATAATATCGATGAGCAAAACCGAGAAAGCAATACCAAGTACACTGTATGCAGGTAAAAGAAGCGACCAGTTCATTCATCTATCTCCTATTCACACCAATGTAGCTATTCCAAATAGTATCGTGACTGAAACCGCCAAAATCGTAACATAGTGGGCCACATATCCTGTTTGAGTAAACCGCAAAAATCCCCCCATGAAATTTGGAGACATCCCTATTCCATCAACAAACAAGTCATTAATGATTTTCCTATCGAAAAGTGCTACAAGATTTGCTACCCCTAGCGTCCCTTTTTCTATCATCCAATTTGTAACTTTATCAAAATAAAATCCACTATCAACCCATACATTTAAAGGCCTCAGATACTTAACCACATCTGGCGAGAGTTTATCTGTTTTATTGAAACAAATTAACCCTATTATTATGCCGCCTACACCTATCACTATTGATAAACTTGCTAGAATGTAATCCACATGGAAACTTAGACCGTCCGATATAAATCCTAATATGTTGAATGGGCCTACAAGAACTAGCCCGGAAACAACCGATGTGCCAGTTAGAATAATAATCGGCAACATCATTGGGAAAGGCGGATCGCTTAACTGACCTTGGTCTCCTAAAGGATCACCCTGCAAAACAACCAAAACTAATCTCGTCATATATATCGCACTTAAAAAACATGAAAACAGTACAGCTAGAAATAGTAGAGTACCCCCTACACCACCAATTTCCAATGGTGCGGCTAAAATCATTTCTTTACTGAAAAACCCGCTAAAGGGTGGGATACCAATTAAGCAAAGGGCACCTATTAACATAGCAATAGATGTTATTGGAGCGTTGATTCTGAGGCCTCTCACTTCATATATGGTTGCTGAAGATTTATGAATAGAATGCAATGCAACACCAGCAATTAGAAATAGCAAAGCCTTAAAGTAACCATGGGTAACGAGATGGAAAAGCCCAGCCGCAGGAGAACTGTGCGTTTCGTGATGGCCGAGCCCAGCTGCTCCGAGCGCAACGAACATCAAACCTAATTGGCTTACGGTTGAGTACGCAAGAATCTTTTTAAAATCTATATGCCCAAGGGCCATGAATCCAGCAAGTATTGATGTGGACACTCCTATTAAACAAATAAACCACAACACAGACGATTGCAATATGAAAATTTCAAATAATCTAGCTACTAAGAAAACGCCTGCAGCGACCATCGTTGCAGCATGTATTAAAGCGCTTACTGGAGTGGGCCCTTCCATAGCATCTGGAAGCCATATGTGGAAGGGAATTTGTGCGCTTTTACCCATTGCTCCTAAAAAGAGAAGAAACGCAATAAGGGTCAATTTAGAGCCATCAATCATCCCCAAATTAGATATTATTTCTTGTATGTGAAATGTACCAGTCTCCAGATACAACATAATAATAGCTATAAGTAACCCGACATCCCCAAATCTGGTCGTAATAAATGCTTTCTTGGCTGCCTCAGCTGCAGAGCGTTTCTCATACCAAAACCCAATAAGCAAAAAAGATGATAACCCAACTAATTCCCAAGAAATGTATAGAAATAGCAGGCTATTAGTCAAAACTAAAGCGAGCATAGAAGACGCGAATATAGAGTGTGCTGCATAATACCAGCCGTATCTAGGGTCCCCGCTCATATACGAAATAGAATAGATTTGTACCGAAAGCGATACAGATGTGACCAATAATGACATCAAAACCGATATTGGGTCGACTGTATAACCAATATCAAAAGTGAAAGAAGCGATACTGATCCAAGTCCAATTCCCTTCAGCGCTGCCTTGTGACAACAAAGAAATTAGTAATAGCAAAGACACAACAAATGACGAAAAAATTGAAAGTATGCTGATAGAGGACGCAATTTGACTCTTCCTGTACAAACCCAAAACAGTCAGAACAACAAAAGATGCCATTGGGAATAATGGCACAAGTATTGCTAAATTCGAGATCTGTATTAAATCATCAATATTCATTTCAATTTTCTCAGTTTTTCATGTTAGAAACAGCGTCTAAATTTATAGTTCGCCAGTTGCGGAATAGTCTTAGAACTATTGCCATAGCCAACCCAACTTCCGCTGCAGCGACCGTAATAATAAAAACAACCAATATTTCCCCGACAACATTAGAAGAATAAACATAACGAGAGAATGCTACTAAATTGATATTCACGGCGTTAAGCATTAATTCAATTGACATCAAAACCAAAACCGCGTTCCTACGAGACATTACTCCGTAAAGTCCAATACAAAACACTGCTGCTGCTGTTACAAGTAATATTTGAAGTTCTATCATGCTCCTTCTCTTCCCTCCCTAGTCAAAATCACCGCCCCAACTAGAGCAACTAACAATACTAAAGAAGCTATTTCAAATGGCACCAAAAAATCACTAAATAACGCCTTCCCTAATGCTGCAAAACGACCAGTCTCATTTGAAACATAATCTGTAATAGCCCAGTCGGTCATAAATATGGCGGTACAAAATCCTATAAATACGACAATCGAAGCTCCACCTAGTATTAATTTTCCAGCATTATTTGAGACTGCCGTTTGTTCTGTCTCACGGGTGAGCATTATAGAAAACATCAATACAATGATCACAGCACCAGCGTAAATTAATATTTGAACTAAAGCCAAAAATTCAGCCAGCTGGACTAAAAATAAAGCACTAACGCCTATTAAGGCCACTAATAAAAATATAGCTGCATGAACAACATTTCGGGTAAGAACAACACCCAAAGAACTAAAAAATATTATGCTAGCCGTGAGAGATGTCAGAAAGAGTTGCATTCTAATTAATCATCCTTTTTGTATAAGTACTTTTAGGTCCAATTTATTTCTCTTCACTTGGTTGTTCTTTTGTTTCATCACTTGAACTCGGGTCCGGAGTTTTAGCCTGAGCAGCGGAACGTCTCTGGGATTTTTTAGTAGCGGGAGGAGACCAACGTCCTTTTTCTTGCTGGCCTTTTCCTTCCTCAAGCAGTGTTTGCAAATCATGAACCAAGTTCGATCTGTTATCAACCGAGGCGTCAAAGTGATCGGACATAACGATCGCATCAAAGTTACAATAATCAACGCACAAACCACACATGATACAATCTGCGACATCCAATTTGAAATCATCGACTATTTTACGTCTCTTGCTCTCTTCTGATGCAAATTTCTCATTATCTTTCATCGAAACAGTGATTACATCTGTGGGGCAAATTTTCATACAGATAAGACACCCCGTGCAATATGGCTCATCTACTTCAAAATCCCAAGTTAAAACAGGGTGTGCCATAAATCTAGGAGCTAAAAGTGGTTGCTCTGTAGGGTACTGCAAGGTTACCGGTCGACGAAAAGCATGCTTCAAAGCTGTGAATAATCCGGTAGTTGTACCCAAGGAAATCGGTCTCCACAAGAAGAACAAAAATAATGCGGTGAACATCCTACTTCTCCCCCCATCTTTCCCTATATACAGCCAAACGCTTTTTCCGTCTAGCTGTAATTAAATAACCTAAAGCGATCATTGATACTAAATTCAGACACCCTAGTATCAATTGAATCTGATAGATAGGGAGGTTAATTCGATCTCCCATGAACACTACCAGCGAAACTAATATAAAATTCGCAAACGAAATGGGGATAATAACCTTCCACGCGAACGCCATTAATTGATCAATTCTCAATCTTGGCAATGGGGCTCTTATCCAAAATGCCAAAAGAATAATAAATCCAGTTTTCATCGAAATATAAAATGGTTGAAGCCAGACGAATTTATCACTGAATGGGCCTGACCAGCCTCCTAGAAAAAGAATTGACGCTAAAAATGCCATTGTTATTAACCCGGTATATTCCGACAGTTGGAATGCTCCCCATCTAATGCCACTATACTCAACAAACGCTCCACCTACTATCTCTTCATCGGCATGGGGTATATCGAAGGGTATCCTCGCTGTTTCGGCAAGCCCCCCTATCAAAAACAGTATGAAGGCTAGTGGCATGACAAATATAAACGGTAATCCACTTTGAGCATGAACTATATTTGATAAATTAAAGGGGTTATCAGTGAAAAGCTGGGCGAATAATCCTACCGATAAAATGGATAGTATCAGAGGGAGTTCGTAACTTATAAGTTGAGCTGCAGATCTCGCACTACCTAACATAGCGTATTTACTATTAGACGACCAACCTGCCGCAACCATACCCACAACAGATAACCCTAGTAATGCAGATACATAAAATAACCCTAGATCTATATCACCTAACACTAAACCAGAGCCAAATGGCAAAACGACCCAAAGCATGAAAATAGGCGTGAATATTATTAGTGGCGCAAGATAGAAAATAATCCTATCCGAATTCTGAGGTCTAATATCCTCTTTTAAAACAAGTTTTACAGCATCCGCAAGAGTCTGTAAAATGCCCCATGGTCCAGTCCTTGACGGCCCTATGCGCTGCTGGAGTCGGGCTAATACTTTCCTTTCACCATAGATGACAGCCAAAACAGAAACCAATATCCCATTGAACATAACAAAAACTATGGAAAATATTAATATGTAATCAGTAATGCTCACCGGTCCACCTCACCAAGGACAATGTCTAATGATCCCAGTATTACAGTGGAATCTGCCAAATACGCGCCCTCCATCATAGACTTAAGGGCCATTAAATTTGAAAAGGAGGGCCCTCGGATTTTCAGTCGGTATGGTCTAACCGTCCCTCCACTAGATACTAAATAAACTCCCAAATCTCCTCTAGGGTTTTCGCCATGAACAAAAAAATCTCCTTCAGGAGGCCTGAGTATTCTAGATACTTTTCCTTGAATTGGCCCATCGGGCAGTTTTTTTACACACTGTTCAATGATTTTTATTGATTGTTCAATTTCCAGCATCCGGACCATATATCGGTCATAGCAGTCACCGTGACTCCCAAGAGGCACGCTAAAATCAATATCTGAATACATGGAATAAGGATCCGCTTTACGTATATCGTAATCTACTCCAGCAGCCCTCAATACAGGGCCTGTGACTCCATAATCCAAGGTCTTCTCCGGATCCAAGGCTCCTATACCAGCTGTTCGTTCAATAAATATTTCGCTTTCGGTCAAAATATCTCTAGCGTCTTCATAACCTTTTTTTAGGTGCTCTAACAAAGCATAAACGGCAGGTACAAAACCTTCTGGTAAATCCTCTTTAACACCGCCTACTCTGAAGTAATTGTGCATCATCCGCGCACCAGATACTCCTTCAAAGAGAGCTTGGATCCTTTCACGTTCCCTAAACCCTATCATCACTGGATTCATTGCGCCGATATCAAGACCATACGTGCCATAGAACAAAAAATGGCTTGCTATACGATTGAGCTCGCCTAAAATAATTCTGATAAATTCAGCGCGTTCCGGTATCTCGACTTCCATCGCACGCTCAACAGCGCGTACGTATACCCATTCATTATTAAAGTTAGAAATATAATCAAGTCGATCAAATAATGTAGTTATCTGTTGAAAATTCTCACCCTCGGTGAGTTTTTCAGAGCCTCGGTGGAGATATCCTATATGAGGTTCAACGGTAACTACTCGTTCTCCATCAAGCGTTAGTACCATACGAAACACTCCATGAGTGGCTGGATGCTGGGGGCCCATATTAATTCTTAATTCAGCGGTCTCACTATTTTCATCTCTAATAACTGTTGCTTTAGTCTCCATAAAAAGTCTCCTGGACGGGTATTTCAAAACTTTTCCTACCAGGAAATCCTTCAAAACCTTCATACAGAATTAAAGGTGACATGTCAGGATGCCCTACAAACTCAACGCCAAAAAGATCATGCCCTTCTCTTTCGTGCCAATCCGCCCCAGACCAAACAGTAATGACAGAATCAATCTTTAGATCTTCTATTGGAACAACCACCTTGATAACGATTCGATTCATATGCCTGATGGAAGATAAATGGTACACAACTTCCATATGTTCGACCCAGTCAACTACTGATATTGACCTGAGATACTCCATAGAGATATCGGTGTCTTGTTTAAGAATTTTACAAATAGACACTATATCTGAACGATCGCAAACAACACCTAACTCGCCAAAATTAGGTTCAACGGTCACTTTAATATTACCTAAAACAGCCCGCGTTGCCGCTTCAAATTCTTCCGTTGTATATTGGTTGAAGTTATCAGTCGACACTTATAGCCCTCTTTTTTTCCTAGGTTCGTTTTGAATAATATCTTGCAGCTCCATAACTCCCCCTAATAGTGCCTCAGGCCGAGGAGGGCAACCAGGGACATATACATCTACAGGTATAATTTGATCAACTCCCATTACAACAGAATATGATCGAACATATGGGCCGCCACAAGTAGCACAAGAACCCATTGCTATAACCCATTTCGGTGAAGCCATTTGTTCGTACAGCAGCTTTATGGGTTCAGCCATTTTTTTTACAACAGTACCAGCAACAATCATCACATCTGATTGTCTTGGTGATGGCCAGGTAACTACACCGAAGCGGTCAAAGTCATGGTTAGGCATATAGGTCGATATCATCTCAATAGCGCAGCAAGCCAACCCAAAAGTAAGAGGCCACAAAGACGACTTACGAGCCATCGCGAAAAGCTCTTCGCTCTTTAGAGTCACTACTCCAGATATACCGCTTTTCCTATTCTCTTTAATATCCGACCAAACTCCCTTCGCCTCTTCAGGAAGAATCAATCTATCTTTGCCATTATTAGGGTCACTCAAACTCCCAGGTTCTATCGCCATTGTAAAACTCCTTTTCTCCATGCATATATCAAACCAAATATTAGAATTGCCAAGAATATCATCATCGAAATAAACGCAGAACTAGGTAAAGCTAAAAATACTACAACCCAGGGAAACATAAAGACTGTTTCAACAGCAAAAATCAAAAAAAACAGCGCAAACAAGTAGTACCGAATATTATATTTCGTGTTTCCTTGGCCCTCAGGAATGATCCCGCATTCGTACGCTATCGATTGCATTAATGAGGGCCGCTTTGGAGCTAACAATCTAGAAAGAATAAAAGTAAATCCGATACCGCCAAACCCGAAACCGGCGGCAACAATAACTGCAGTATAGTTAAAAGCGTAATCGGCTGGCATACTATCCATCGCTCCTATTATCTAACCAGTATATAGAACAATTGATAAGACGTAACTTATTTTCATTCATTAATTGCGTAATTCGTCTCAAATACATTTCACTCTGCAACAATTTCACGACAAATTTCCAATAAGTAAAGAGACACTACCATCGATTAAGTTAATCCACGGAAATGGCCAAACCCCAACCGCAACAATAAATGCTACGAGAATCGCTCCTGCTACATACTCTAATCGTGAAGAATCTGTTAGGGATTTCCATTTATCGTCTATAGGGCCAAAAAATACTCGACCTATAAGTCTTAAAATATAAACAGCTGTTATTGCAGCTGCAAAAACACCTAAGGAACCGATTATTGGGTTATACTGAAATGCACCTATAAAAACGAGTAGTTCAGCGGCAAAGCCACTCAACCCAGGGAGCCCTAAGCTTGCCAGCCCAGCTACAGTAAATAGCAGTCCTGATTTTGGCATATTTTTAAATAATCCCTGTAAAACTCCGATATCCCGTGTATGAGTTCTTTCGTAGATACCTCCTACCACAACAAAAAATAGCGCGGTCATTACCCCATGAGAAAACATTTGCAATACCGCGCCCGTAACGCCCAATACATTTAATGTGGCAAGGCCCAATAAGACGTAACCCATATGACTCACACTGGAATAACCAATAACGTATTTGAGATCATTTTGCCCCATTGCAGATATTGCGCCATAAACAACATTAACGGTAGCGAGCAATATCACTACAGGCATCCAAAAAGCTGCACCTTCAGGCATAAGTTCCAAACCTATACGCAGTATCCCATAAGCTCCTAATTTCATCAGAACCCCTGCGTGTAACATGCTAACTGATGTAGGAGCAGCTACGTGACCGTCTGGAGACCACGTATGAAACGGCCAAAGGCCAGCAAGAGATCCAAACCCAATAGCAACCAGGGGAAACATTACAAGTTGAAATGCTCGGCTATATTCTTGCTCGCGTAGAATCATAAAATCGAACGTTTGAATATCAGAAAACATATACAAACCGATAAAGGCGACCCAGACGAGCACACTTCCAAGACTCAGATAGATAACCAACTTCATTGCACTGTATTCTTTAGTCCTAGTAAAGTTTTGAGGTTTAGCAAATGTCCGAAAATCTGTAGAACTTCCCCAAATTGCTATTAGTAAATACATTGGAATAACGGCTAACTCATAAAAGAAGAAAAAGAAAAATAAATCCAGCGAAACAAAAACCCCATTTACTCCTGCGACCAAGAGTAAATAAAGAACAAAAAATTCTTTATTACGATTTTCTATCCTAGTAGCAACCAAGGTTCCACCAAAAGCCACTAATCCATTAAGGAGTAGCATAAGGGACGAGATACCATCCATACCCAATTGAAAAGTTATCCCAAGAGTAGGAAGCCACTCGATTGATGTCAAAGGACTGAAAGTTCCAGTTATGTAGCTACCATTAAGATAGTAGTTAACACATAGATAAATTGACATGATCATTGTTAGACCAGTAGCAACCACTGCAAAAGAAGAAATGTACCTGGAATAACTGGTAGGAATCAATAATATTAGTAAAGCTGAGATAAAAGGAATCAAAACAACTAAGTTGAGATAATACAAATCTGATGTAATCAAAATATTTCCTTTTTGAAATCAACGCAGATTTAAACTAAATTATGTTTATCATAGGGATGAATCGGGATATTGAAAAGCCTTACTTGCCTCATATGAGGTAACATTGACCTGGATCCACCAAAAAACGAGCGTTAGGTGATAGTAAATGGAAATACTTAATATGGGGACCCCAGAATTATTGTTTATTGCTGTTTTTGCTTTCATCATATTTGGCCCAACTCGAGCGGTGGAATTTATTGGCCAAATAGGATCTGCTATCGCAACTGTAAAACGTAACTATAATTACTTAGTGAATGACATTAACACTGAAATTAAAAGGAATACGGTCGAAGACATTCCCGGTCCTAACGAGAAAAACAATACCGAAATTAACGACAAAAATGATAAAGATATTGAATAGTTAGATAACGAAACATGGAAAATAACGAAGTAGAAATGCCCATAACAGGCCATTTAAACGAATTAAGAAAACGAGTTACTTGGATATTCATTTTTGTAATGATAACTGCGGTGGTCGCCTTCGCGTTTAATAGACAACTTATAGCAATGCTTCTGATGCCATTCCCTGAGGGGGTAGAAATAGTGCAAATAGGAGTAACAGAAGGTTTAGGGGTCTCCATGAAGGTAGCCATAGTGGCAGGTCTATTCGTAGCTTTTCCAGTGATTTCCTTTCAAGCAATTATGTTTATAAATCCTGCTTTAGAAAAAAAAGAAAAACGCTACGTGTATTACTCTATGCCAATAGTTTTCGCGTTATTCTTTCTAGGAATATCATTTTCGTTCTTCTTATTATTACCGTTCATGATGAAGTTTCTTCCAACATTTTTGGGAGACCTAGTCACACCTCAAATTAGTGTTAGAAGCGTAGTAGGAACGACGCTTTGGCTCATGTTTGTCATGGGATTCATATTCCAGATTCCAGTCGTTATGTTTGTATTAGCTAAAATAGGAATTTTGGATCCAAGAAAAGTGGCAAAACAAAGAAAATTTGCGATATTACTATCAGTTATCGCAGGAGCAGTTATAACCCCAACTGGTGACCCAATAAACATGTTAATTTGGGCGGCGCCAATATGGGTTTTGTTTGAAATAGGGTTAGTGTTGGCTAGGATAGCATCCGATAAGTAATTAATATCTCTAGAAGAGTACTCTACGTGTTGCCATCACTTTTTGATTTATCTTCTATTTCATCGCTGCTATTTGTTTCTCCCACTTGTAAGCCTGTCCGGAATTCCTTAATTGACTTGCCCAAAGAGCTAGCAACATCTGGTAATTTTCCTGCACCAAAGATAAGTAGAACGATAAACAATATTAGCATTAACTCTGGTAGATTCGGGATAGACATAATTACACCTCAAAACACACTATACGTGAAACAATCACTGAGTCAAGTATACAATATTTTTATCAAATAGAGTTTCTATGACCCAAAAGAAATCAATGAGCCTATGACAGTAACGAAGAAAACAGCCATGAGAATCAAGCCAGCAAAAAGGATTGGGCTAGTCAAGGTAAGTACTGACTGAAAGCCAGAAAATCTATGGCCCGCCATAACAGAAAAATACACAAGACGTATTGTAGCCACAACTGAGAGAATTAGAATAGGTATGATGACTAAATTTGACACTCCACCTAGAAATAAATCAATAAGCGGGATCAAATTTAAGGCAAATATTGGTATACAAGAGAATATTATCGGCACCGCTATTTCCAAATAAGTACCCGATCCATCCAAGGTTTTACCGAACCAGTAGAATACAAGCGATAGCATCAACAACCCAATTCCAAGTAGAAATGGAAAAATAAAACCGCCATAAAAAGCACCGGAGATTCCGCTAGGAAACCATAGGTTTCCATGAAATCCAAATGCCAAACCAAGCGGTACGCCTACCATAAATAGAATCGTAATAGCATGCTTGTACGGTTTATCAATTGATATGTCACTCATAACCCATTGTGGTCGAGTAAGCACCTCGTAAACATATTCAAATAGAGAACGAGATGAGGGTTTCGAATTGTTTACATTTGAATTGGGCTCGATAAACACAGATAGGCTCCTTGACAAAAATATACTCGATGTAACATGCAGTGTATATCGATTTACAAAAATTACAGGATTTGATATCTCCTTTTATATGCAGATAAATTGCAAAATATGGGTAGCACGTCAATTAATACCGATTTACAATAGTGTATGTAGAACAATAAATTTGTACAAAAGATGAATAAGGTGGTCGTTAAATACTATGGAATCACTTTTGGAAACCAATCTAGATAATCCTTTTCATAAGGGCAAAGTTAGGGATACTTACGACTTAGGTAATGCACTATTAATGGTGACCACCGACAGAGTCTCCGCGTATGATGTCATGCTCCCAGACGGCATCCCCGGTAGAGGTATAGTTTTATCTGAGATATCAGCTCTTTGGTTAAGGTATACGGGCGGAGCAGTTCCGAATCATTTTATCGGCATGGCATATGAAGCTGATGTTGCAAAAGAGTATGGTTTACAAACTCTGCCCGACGACATCGCTACAAGAGCTATGGTTGTAAAAAAAGCTGAGCGTATTGATGTAGAGTGCATAGTAAGAGGATATATTACCGGCTCCGCATGGGCGGAATACAAAAAGAACCAAAGTGTCCAAGGATACGATTTACCAGATGATCTAAAGGAAAGCCAAAAATTCGATGAACCATTATTCACACCAACTACAAAAGAAGATACAGGTGACATGCCATTAACCATCGAAGAATTCTGGGAAAGTTTAGGTGGGAACATAGCTTGGCCACTCGAAGAACACAGTCAAACCTTGTATTCACAAGCAACAGAATTTGCCGAATCCGTAGGATTAATACTCGCCGATACTAAATTTGAATACGGGTTCATAGACGGCAAAATTCACGTCATTGATGAACTCCTAACCCCTGATTCTTCTCGTTATTGGGATGCTGAATCGTATTCTCCTGGCACACCTCAGCCAAGCTTTGACAAGCAAATTGTACGCGATTGGCTCACAAACACAGGGTGGGATAAGAAGTCAAAACCTCCAACACCCACTCAAGAAGTTAAAGACTCAACTATTGAACAATACTTGGAGGTTTACAAACGGCTAACAGGAAAAGAGTTAGTTTTTTAGTAATGAAAAGCATGCTCGCATATCTGTTAATTGCGTTCTCTGCAATCGTAGTAATATACACAATACAGGGGGCGGCTAGTACCGTAATAGGTTTCAGCCAATTTGAAGATACGCCTCTCTTGGTTAAACTATTGGTGCCCTTAGTGACAATAGGAACCATCTCCTCAATACTTTTCTCAGTAGCAAAGAAGTTTCTTCCAATTAAAAAAGCTACCAAGGAGTAATTACATATATTATGAAGTTTTTAGCTCATATTTACGTAACACCCAAGCAAGGTGTAAATAATCCCGAAGGTTTAGCAATAAAGCGTGGCTTGGAGAATTTAGGATATAACGATGTATCTAAAGTCAGCTCTGGGAAATATATACAACTGGAGTTAAATGGGAATTTGAACGAGGCGGAAGCTAACACAAGAATTGAAGAAATGTGTAAGCGAATGCTAGCAAATGTTGTGATCGAACAATATAGATTTGATTTAGAGCAAGTTGATTAATAGGAAGCTCTCAACATAACAACTAGTTTAAAACCGGTTTTAATCAGTTAGAGTACCTTTCGTAGACGGTGCTATATCATCAAACCGAGGATCCATTTGTACTGCAAAATCGAGTGACTTCGCAAGAGCCTTAAACGTAGCCTCTGCGATGTGGTGGTCGTTAGAGCCACTCAATATGCGCACGTGCAAATTTATTTTTGCTTCTCTCGCAAAAGATTCTAATACATGGCCGACTAATTCAGACCTAAGATCCCCTACTATGGGCGTTGAAAATTCCATATCAAAAATCGAATATCCTCGACCGCCAAGGTCGACTGCGACCATTGATAATGCCTCATCCAAAGGAACTATAGCATTACCCATTCTCCTAATACCTTTTCTATCACCAAGTGCCTCACTAAAAGCTCTACCCAAAACTATGCCAGTATCCTCCGCTACATGGTGCCCATCAGGATCGTTTGTAGACTTACTAAGTATTTTCAAATCAAACCCTCCGTGACGGCCTAGTTGATCCAGAAGATGGTCCAACATCTTCGACCCTGTATCCACTGAATATTTAGCTGCCCCATCTAGGTTTATATATACACTAACCTGAGATTCAGACGTATTTCGATTTTGCTCAGAGATTCTACTCTCATCCGATGACATCACTTTACCTCCTGCATTAAAGTTTCGAGTTCTTTCAATAATTTAATGTTATCTTTTGGCAGACCTATACTTATTCTCAAATAATCTTTCAATACACTATCATCAAAGTGCCTTACCGATATACCTCTTTTTAAAAGTTTGGATTTGATTTGCTCAGCATTCCCCTTGCCAAATTCGACAAGAAAAAAGTTACCCTGAGAGGGATAGACCTTTAACTTATCCATTGCGGTTAAAGAGGACAACATTTTCGATCTTTCGGAAATAATAATGCTTAGTTGTTGATCTGATTCTTCAATGTTATCTAAAGCTGTAGTAGCAGCAGCTTGAGCAAGAGTACTCACAGAATATGGCGGTTTCACACGCATCAGGATTGAAGCAATATCCTCTGGAAATAAACCGTATCCAACTCGCAATCCAGCGAGACCTGCCCATTTGCTAAATGTTCTTAAAATCATAAGGTTCGAATATTCATCCAGCAATGGGCTGCAATCACCCTCACTAAATTCTATATACGCTTCATCAACAACCAACGGTATGCCCGTATCAAGAATTTTTCTGAGATCCGCATTATCGCTCTTATTACCAGTAGGATTATTAGGAGACGCAATAAACATTAGTTTTGCATGTTCCGTTAAATCCAATATACCTTCTACATCTAAACTAAAATCATCGCTATTTCTTGGCACATCGATAACGCTACCCCCAGCAATACTTGCGGAGAAAGAATACATACCAAAAGTTGGGCTAGAAATCATGATCGAATCACCTGGGGCCACGAAAAGTCGCGTAACTAAATCGATAAGTTCGTCACTGCCAGCTCCTGCTACTATTCGATTTTTGTCAATCTTAGTGTATCGAGACAACGCCTCTCTTAGTATCGTTTGCTCTGCATCTGGATATATAGAAATATTAGATGCTTGCGCAAATAATTTTGTAACAGCATCGGTAGAACCAAAAGGGTTTTCGTTAGCATCTAATTTAATTATCGAGCCCGAGTCAATATTAGCTTTAGCAGCAATTTTAATTGGGTCATCTACAGCTTTATAAGGCACAACATCGATATAGTGTGAAACAAGCCGTGATCGGAGACCTTGTAGATTCTCAGGAAGTTTGTCTTTCATAACAATATCATTATCGCATTTTTATCGATGAATCAAAATCTCAAAGAATACCCTCAGGATTCAATTTTATTAATTGCCTCAATAGCTTTTTGAGCAGCGTCCTGCTCGGCCTGTTTTTTAGTAGAGCCATATCCTTCTATTAAGAAAAGATCCTGGATTTCAACATTAACTTTAAATACGTGTTCATTATTCACAAGAACGTCCTCAATCAAATCATACGCGGGTGTAGTTCCATACATTTTTTGAGAGGTTTGTTGCAATCGCGATTTAGAATCAATCAAATAGGATTCATCAGTTATAGAGTCTTGCCACATTTCCTCTATCATCCCAACAATAAATAGATCTACTTTATCCTGGCCCTGATCAATATATATGGCGCATATGATAGCTTCAACTGTATTAGCCAAATTAGATTCTTTACGGGCACCGCCAGTAGACTGTTCTCCTTTTCCTAATATTAGATATTTTCCTATATTTAATCTGGTAGCAATCCTGAATAGCATCTCTTTGTTCACTAGAACCGAACGTAATCTGGTCAGCGAACCTTCACTCAAATCCGGAAACCGGTTATATAAATACCTAGAAACAGTGTGGTTAAGAATAGAGTCACCTAGGAATTCCATCCTCTCATTTGAGTCGAATTCATCACTACGGACTTCATTAATATATGAGCTATGAGTAAATGCATTGAGAAGGAGACGACGATCATTGAATTCTATGCCTAGAATATTTTCCAATTCGTCAGCACTATCCTTGATCCATTGATCGATGGAATACGTTTCGTTCATGCTCAATATATATAACCTTATTTAGCTACCTAAAACAAAGGTCGCCTTTTGAACTTCGCTCATTATTACTTATAATCTTATAATGATGAACATATCTGCACAAATAAAGGCACACATTCCGGATGATCTATTGTCCCTATGTAAACAACTCGGACGGATAGCTTCAGATCGAAATGAGGAACTTTACTTAATAGGGGGTGTAGTTCGAGACGCGCTAATAGGTGTTCAGTCGGAAGATATCGATATGGTTTTAGATGGTGATATCGAATCGTTTTCCAAAGATCCAAAAGTAAAATCCATTGCAGCTGTTACAAGTAAATCCCAATTTAAAACCATAAAACTACAAATAGGTGGCATAACAATTGATGTCGCTAACGCGAGAACAGAGATATATGAAACTCCTGGTTCACTTCCCACAATCTCGCCAGCGCCATTATCAGAAGACATTTACAGGAGAGATTTCACAATAAATTCCCTTGCTATGAGCCTTTCCCCTGATAACTTCGGACTTTTAATCGACAAATTAGAAGGGTTTAGAGATCTAGAAAACAAGGTTTTACGAGGACTCTATGAAAAGACTTTTCAAGATGATTCAACAAGGATAATTCGCGCAGCTATTTACAAAGCCAGATTCACATTCTCGATTGAGGACACAACCGCATCCTGGATACACAGAGATGCTCATTTTATAAAATCGATCAGTGCCAGCCGCCTAAATCAAGAAATTGTTCGGGCACTTGCAGAACCTTACCCAGAACGTATATTAGAACAATTAGCTGATTGGGGTATCACAGAATTACTACCTAGCCCATTCATATACACTAAAGAAATAGAGAATCTTTTCGAAAACCTCAGAAAAGATTCTATAGCTAAAGATAACTTACAGAATTATTACGGATTAGGCTTATTGGTCCACGGAAACAGCGGAACAGGATCTAATATTAGTACAAACCAATTGAATAACACGGGAAACAACACAGTACTAGATACATTAGAACTTCTGGACGATCTAAGAAAAAGCAAGACTGTAGAGTCATTGGCTGCAATGAAACCAAGCAAGCTTTCTAATTATTTTGAGAGCAGAACGACGGAATCACTAGTTCTAGCGCGTTGCTTTATGAGCGACTCACAAATCTCGAGACTGATTGGGACCTATTTGAATACATATTCGAAGGTAACTCCAACTCTGGATGGTAGTGAAGTTATCGCCTTAGGAATTCCATCTGGGCCCAAAGTCGGTGAAATTCTCTCCGCTATTAGAGCTCAAAAACTGGATGGAGTCATCAAAAATCGGTCAGACGAAGAAAATTACGTTAGGTCAAAGGTCTAAATTCCAGTCGTTTTTTTGATTAGTCCCGCCCTCGAACCCATCGCTCATAATAGAAAATCATTTGCTGAACATACGCGGCGTCGTCTCCAAATTTTTCTCTGCCCCAATTGGATATATCAGGGTCACTATATTTTAAGGTGCTGCTATACATGCGTTTAACCCCCCGAGAGACCCACCTATCAACAGGAAATGCACTGGTATGACCCATAGAAAACGCCAAAACACAGTCTGCCACTTTAGGACCCACACCAGGCAGAGTCATCAAATACTGTTTTGCATCATCATATGACATAGCTGAAACAATTTTGATGTTAAAAGAGTTTTCGCTTATCAATGACGCAACTGTACCTAAATTTTTCGCTCTATAACCTAATCCTAATGCTCTCAGTTTATTTTCACCCATCGCTGCTAACTCATGCGGGTTTGGGAACTTATAGAATGGTAATCCAAAGGCGGTAACCAGGTTTTTGCCAAAAATCGATATATCTTCAAGGTTCCTCTTTATCCTTGGTATATTGCTTTGGGTCGATAAAATAAAACTAACTAAAGTTTGCCAAGGATCTTGATTAAGTATGTTGAATTTAGGGATTGATTTAATAACGCTTTTTAAATTACTGTCAGAATTTAGTCTATTACGGATAGCTTCATAGGGAGTATCTAAATCCAGATATAATTTAAGGCGGTCAAGATCAACTTGAGCAGGAGATAATTTGTACTCGGCCTTCACTACTGATCCACTTTGAATCTTATCAATCGACAGTTTAACTGGCAGGTTTTCAATTAACCCAAGCCACACTCCGTCATTCCCAGATCGCCAATTAAAACTCTGGCCTCCATCTAAAGTGGAATCTAAATCAAGGTCATAGTTAATCGGTATCTTAAATCTAAGAGGCATAGAGGTCCTATTCACCACCAAACCAATTAGATATTACCTCGGGAACCGATTGAACTTTTGGTGTAACAAGATTTGTCGTGGGAAGACTATCCAAATACATAGAGCCATATCTTCTATTTATTACTCTGGAGTCCAATATAACAACTACTCCACTGTCACTCGATGTTCTTACAAGACGCCCGATCCCTTGTCTAAATCTAAGGATACTTGCGGGAAGCGTATACTCCATAAAGGAAGATTCGTACGTCTCACTCCTTGCAGCAACAATGGGATCCGATGGGACTGCAAACGGTAGTCTAGGAATTATCAGTACTTTAAGTAAGTCACCAGGTAAATCCACGCCCTCCCAAAAACTAGCAGCCCCAAAAATTACGCTCCTTGGGGTCCGCTTAATCATTGAAATTAATCGGTCCGGGGGCCCATCTATGCCTTGGGCCATAAGATTAATATTTAGCTCTTTCAATTCAATCTTCACGTGGTTATAGGCCCTGCGAATAGCACCATGAGAAGTAAACAACACCAACACCCCTCCTGAAGCTTTCTTAGAAATACTAGAAATAAGATCTGCTACCGCTTTATCATAACTGGACTGATCTGGAGTGGGCATATCTTCAGGCACGACCACCTGAATTGCAGATTCCAATTCAAAAGGCGTACCTAAAATTAGTTCTTCTGCTTCACTGAGCCCCAGCCGACCTTTTATGTAGTCAAAATTATTATCTGCGGTCATAGTCCCACTACATAAAATCGTAGAATCCATCCTCGAAAATAAATCGTCATAAAGGACTTTCGAAACATCTAGTGGCGCGTAATGCAAACCAATCCCAGAATCTGAGTTACGGCTAAACCAAACCACGTGATTTTCACGATCAGTATTGAATATTAAATTCAAATGTTCAAGGAATTTATCTATCTTGGAAATTTGATTATTCAGAACCAGATCTATCTCATTTCTGTATCCATCATCCGCTAGCGTTTCTAAATCTTCAAGAATCAATCTAAATGTATTCAGGTTCGCCTGAATATTAATTACAGACTCATTTACTGTTGGCCATGATTCATGAAGCGATATTGATTGGGGAATCCTAGTAGCGCTTTCACCATTATCTGAACCTTTTTTTATAAAAGATTCAAGAGAACCAAGCACTTCAAAAAAATCGACACATGTCTCTAAACCTTTCGCGGAACTATCTAATAGTTTCTGCAATTTTTGTTCCGTTTCCTCTTCAGTCAGTTCTCCTTCAAGTGAATTGAAATAGGCACGGATTATAGAAAGAACACGTCCTTCTTCTTGAAAGGCATTAAAAAACGATTTTAGTTGACTCTCAGAAATAATTTCGGTGTGTTGTCCTGTCGCCTCTCGCTCAATATTATGAGCTTCGTCAATTATCAAATGCTTAGATTCATTAAAAAGACCTCCGTCCCCTTTAGAATCAGCAATTAGAAGGGCATGGTTTGTTACAACCATATCGGAAGTTTTCGAAATCGATCTAGCAATTGAAACAAAACACTTATTGTCCTTCTCAAGCGCACAGGTTATCTTGTGATCATCCGGATTTACAGCCATTTCGTTCCAGAAATTTCTTTCAGCATTGTTCAAATATAATTCGCCCATATCACCCGCACTAGTACGGGTAAGCCATATATTGATTCTTAGCATAAATTGGATTTCATCAGTCGTTAAATCTGTTCGACTCATCATGGACTGAAATTTAGTACCACAAAGGTAATTACCCTGACCTTTCAATGCTATATACGATAGGGTGTGTGATTCTAAGCCCAAAATATTCAATACTTTTGGAATTTCAGTTTCGATCAACTGTTCCTGTAGGTTTTTGTTTGAAGTTGCTATTACAACTTGATTATCTGTTTCTACCGCAAATCTAACAGCTGGTATCAAATAGCCAATAGACTTACCCGTTCCAGGAGGAGCCTCTGCATAAAGATTACTTCCTTGGCCTAAAGCATTCCAAACCGCGGTTGCAAATTCTTTTTGCTGTGGCCTTTCCTCATAATTTTCCATAGTTTTAATAGAATCCAGAGATAATTGAATACCCGAATCCAAGTCTGGTTCACTAGAAGGATTGTCAGTTTGGGGCGCCGTATTTTTATTTAACTGACTAGTAATTCGATTTACAATTGAATTGATTTGGTCAACGACGGTAGCAGAATGAAGATCACTAACCGTGCACGACTCCCCTATGATCCTACCTATTGCCCAATTTTTTCCACCTTTTTCTGCCAGGCCATTCAATAAATATTTCGTGTCCGAATCCAATTTAGAGAATTGAACAAAAAGTTCATTGAATACCCTCATAGTAGTATCAGCGTCAGATAAGGCTCTGTGGGGGTCATCATTAACGATTAACAAATCTTTCGCTAGTCCAGCAAGTCCATGGTCAGTCGCGTCCGGTCGAACAAGTCGAGATAAATCTCGGGTATCATATACAAAATTCCTGGGATAGATATCTTTTTGAGCCAAAAATGCAAGATCGAATGATATATTTTGTCCTACTATTGAGTAATCGCCAATAAATTCAATAAATTCATTTGCTATTTCGTCGAATTTAGGCTTCCCTTGTACATCTTCATTAGTTATCCCAGTTAGTAGCGAGACAAAGGTAGGAATTTCTTTCTCAGGATCGATAAGGGCCTCAAAAGTACCAAGAACTTTTTCACCTTGGAATTTCACAGCCCCTATTTCGATAATTTGATCTGACTCTGCACGCAAGCCAGTCATCTCCAAGTCAAGAGCAACACATATTTCTGAAAACTGAAGTTCTGGCACCGTTGATGACCCTACTTCCTAAACTATTAGTCTGTCCTAAATGGCCGGGAACCATATTTATGCATGTCAGAAGAAGGATAATAGTTCCCTAATCTCAGTTGCTCAATAAAGCTCCGGACATCTTTGCAAGTGTTTTCCATTACAATACCACCAGACCCAAGGCCGTTGGTTGAATGAGAGTCACTTCCGCCAACCCCTGTCCAACCTAATAAATCAGCTACTTCTAATGCAAATCGATTCTCGCGTAAATTATTAGCTCCATTAACAACTTCCATTTCATCTACCAAAGAAAATATACGCAATTCAGCTGCTTGCTCTGCAGTATATATCATGTCCCAACCACTTATTCTAGGATCATCAAACATCCTCCTAAACGGGTGCGCGGCAATCATAAATCCATCAACCGCGTCAACAGCGCGCTTAAGCGTTTCTGCCTTATGCATTCCCGAGCCGTATCCGTCTACGCCAAAGACCGTAACATGACCTAAATCAGTGGTAACTTCCATACCCGGAATTATTAGTATATCGGACTCTTGGGAAAGTTCTTCTATTTTAGATTGCGACCAAACTGTGCCATGCTCTGTGACACAGACCGCATCCAACCCAACATTTTTAGCCTCAGTTACTAATTCAATAGGTGATAAACCACTATCGGAAGATCCCCAATTAGTATGAACATGTAAATCAATTTTCATCATATAATAATTTGTTCCACCTAATATATTTTAAATTCGCTGACATCCAGGTAAATTTTGCTATTATTCATTTTCGCCCTTTAGGTACATTTTTAGTATCACGAACAAACATCACCAGGGAAGCACCTATAAATAACGATATGGAACCCATATAAAATCCACTCTCAAGTGACCCTGTAAGATCGCTTATAAGGCCCGTCAACGCGGGGCCAATAAACGAACTTCCAACGGCAAAGGCGTTTAACAAACCCATTGCAGCTCCCGAACCGTCACCTCTTAGAACAGCTAAATCACCAGCCCAAGCGACCAAAACTGGATTCCATGCCAGCGCGCTCAATAGGCCGTACAGGCCCAAAGCAATACTTACTTGGGTTGTGGATGAAGCCATCGATATAGACGCGATAGAAATTCCCGCGCCAATTAACAGACCTAATGACAAATATTTACGTCCTATTTTATCGGAAATCGGACCCCAAAATAGAGCGCCTGGTATAGACGCCAGCGCTACAATCGCAGTCAACTGCCCTGCTCCCGACAGATCATACCCTTTTTGTTCAACAAAATATGTAGGAGCCCAAGAAATCAAAACCCAATAACCATACAGCGAACAAAACGCAGCTAAAGACAAGATAAGTAAATCTTTGTTTTTAAAAACTTCGAGACTAATTTTATTAGCGGTTGAGCCAGTGCCAGGGACATTTTTAGTGACAAAATAGATTAACACAGCGCTGACAATTGTAGGCAAAGCAACCACCAAGAAAGGATCCCTCCAAGATCCAAACATCAAAGCTAAAGGCCCAGAAATTGATAAACCTATAGCCAACCCTAAAGCCATCCCTGTAGTGACAACAGCAGACGCCACACCCCTCTTATCGACAGGAACAACGTTAATAGTTATTCCATACGAGGCGGGGTAGTATGCACCAGCACCAAACCCATGTAAAGCTGCAAAAAGCAGCAACAGAATATAACTATAACTAAGTACCCCTATACCAATAAGTGACAAGCCAACAATTAAATACATAACAAAAACTACATTGGAAAGGCCGTATTTATCTCCAATGATGCCGGTTGGTGTTTGCATTAATACGTAAAAGAAAAAATAGGAACTAGCAATTAGGCCTCTGTAAGTATCTGAAAGCCCAAATTCTTCACCAATAACAGGCAATAAAGGGAAAATTAAAACTCTGTCTAAGTATATAAATACCCAACCCAAAGACATTGATAAAACTGTCAACATTATTCTTCGGTCAGAGGACAGAGCAATCTTATCCCGCATATCTATAGATAAAACTCCTGTAAAGTTCTAGCTTTCTTCAAAAAGCTTTTAAACCTCAAATTTAGCACCCGCAATAATCCTAAGAGACCTAGTGTTTAAATTAAGATCAAAAAACCACTAGTACCATGTAAATTTATTGGTTTTTTTAATTACATAATGCAATTAAACGGATCATTTGGGTCCGGTGCTTTCGCCTTGGGAATTGTAAATTCGGGCACGTTGCTCTGCCAAACTCCCGTGACACCAAATGTTGATACTTGTTTCTCAACTTCACTACCGCCACAAGATGGGCAAGCCACATCTGGATTCGAGACATTCATACCTCGAATTAATTTATCAAAGTGATTCCCGCATGACTCGCAAGCGTACTCTAAAATAGGCATATACAAATCCTTAAACTGATACTTCTTGATAGCAGTATATGACGACTAATTAAGTGTATCAAGGTATTCCCTACCTAATTAGAGTCTAAAATCAAGTCGAACACTTTAATAAGTTCTGTTGTTCCAACAATACCCTCGAATTTTGCTACAACTTTTCCGTCATCACCAACAACAATTATCCAGGGTTCACTTGGTAAGTTCCAGGCTTTTGCGGGGTTAGATAATAGAAAATCACCTGAATTTAAGAGGGAACTCAAATCAAAAGGTTCTATGTGTATAAAATCAATTTGTGATTTATAGGAATGCATTACTGACATCACAATATCTAACACCGGCCCACACACTTTACTTTGACAATATGCAGGGGTGCTAAAGACAACTACGCTGGGGCGGTTATTACTAATCGCACTTTCTACAGTAGTCTGATACATAGAGGGTTCAGGATTTGGATGGGTACTAAGGTCTTGTATTTCGTATCCATCCTGTAAAATTCTATTAGCCATGGGGGGGACCCGTGACCCGACAGGAAGAAATTGCATGTTATCGTTGACAACAAAAGCAGTTTGGATTTCGAAGCTTTGGCCTCTTTCATCATAATTTTCAATATAGATTTCTAAGTTCCATTCACCTGGATATTCAAGTTGATCAACGTCAAGCACATACACACCCAGCTCATTTTCATGAACATGAACCTGGCCATCTTGGTGAATATGATCTTCAGTTATAATAATTGAGTAATATTTCGGAACTAATTGTTTTTCAGACAATGATTGACGAACTGGTGACGACTCAGGGTATAGCTTTACAAACATCGAATCGGATTTAAGATACTCGCCCCCAGATCCAATAATTACAAAAGGAATACGGGTAGTCTTAACATCTATCACGCTTGAAGCAATAAGAACATCATAGGGATTTTCATTGACTGTTTCATTCACTCTTTCAGAGTTCACACATGAAATAATTAAAACTGAATAACAAATTAATAATGAACCCACTGTAATTATCAATAAATTTCTACGATTCATAATTTCATATCATTTACGCAAAAAACTGCGCGGTCCACATATATTACTAGGTCAGATTGTTCACTCTGGATTAGGAAACAATTCCATTACCCAAAATGTTAATCAACCTTCTTTTTTGACCTTGGCCCAAATGGTTCTGGTTGGAAAGGTTCGTCGCGCTTCCTAATGAATGCACGCAACCCTCCTTCTTTTCTTGCATCTTCAAGTGGTTTTGAGAATTCTTCTCTTTTCGATACTATGACGGCAGCCGCTAATTCTGAATTCAATCTTAATGCATTATGTAGGCCCATGACTTGAAGTCCCTTCATTGCAATAGCCAAATTGATTTTTACAGTTTCAGGTGAAACTTTAGCGAGCCTTTCAACGAAGAGAAATGCTTTTTCTAGAGCATCGTCTTTGGTTTCAACAATCTCATTAAGCAGTCCGATTCTCATAGCTTCTTCAGCATCTATATGATCACCTGTCAAAGCGTATCGCAGGCCATTTTTATAACCGGCGTGAAGTATCCAAGAAAAATTATCATCCGAGATCATTCTTACTTCGACTTGTCCAAAGACCGCATCTGATGCAGCTATGGTCAAATGACTAGTCAAAGCGTACCAAGATCCTCCTCCCATACACCATCCACTTACTACAGCAATAATCGGAGTGGATATTTCATCGATAATTCGTGCGATTCGACCATGTTCTTTTTGCCAGAATCGAGTCCTCCATGTATCAATAACTTCTGCTACACTTTTTCCTTCAGGGAGACCTGCAGGCCACACATACTCTACTTGAGCATTGATATCAAAACCTGCTGAAAAAGCGGCGCCTGCTCCTGTCAAAATTATTCCCCGGACCTCAGGGTCTGCGTCTGCTCGGTCAAGCGCGTGATGAAGCTCTTCATCTAATTGGTCGCTGATAGCATTCATAACTTCGGGTCGATTTAAAGTTATAAGAACACCATTACGTTGTTTTTCATATAGAAGTTGTTCGTATTGGTTCTCCATGAGTAGCCACCTCTTTACCAGTATGCATTAGTTGTATACAGGATAACAAAAACTAAAAAATTTTGAGAGTAAGATCGATCTAATCTAACTCTTCAACCTTCTTCAATATATCCTTAACCGTCATCTTTTTTTCGCGTAGCTGAGCCGGCATAGCTCTTAAAAAGTGCCGTTTTTCATGTTCCCAATTATTTACTATATTGTTAGCTATTTCACTTCCCGTATAGTTAACATGTTGTTTGATCAACTCAAGAAGGTGCTCCTCATCTTCAGCACTCGCACTGGATAGATCATCGGTCACCAGCATATCTTGATTGTACATAGTCGCAAAATTTTCATCTTTATCATATATAAATGCTACTCCGCCAGACATTCCAGCACCAAAATTACGTCCAACTTCACCCAATACAACTACAACTCCATTAGTCATATACTCACAACCGTGATCGCCTAATCCTTCTACAACAGCCTGGACCCCGCTATTCCTAATAGCAAAGCGTTCCCCTGCTTGCCCTGCAGCGAATACCAGTCCATCGGTAGCACCGTACAAGCATGTATTACCCATAATAGAATTTTCGTGGGAATTATATCCCTCGGTTCTAGGAGGTCGAATCACTATTTTCCCTCCACCCATACCTTTTCCAACGTAATCATTCGCTTCTCCATTTAGTCTCACGGTTACCCCGTCAACCAAAAATGCTCCGAAACTCTGTCCAGCCGTGCCTTCAAAATTAAGGTCTATATCCATAGCCCCGGCTCTGCTGAGCCCATATTTTTTGGCTATATTACCAGAGATCTTAGCGCCCACGGTCCTATGGGAATTATTAATTTCATATGCTCCTGAATACTGAGTATCAGGTTCTATAGATCCACCTATATCCGCCATTATTGTATCGTCCAATTTATAATCATCTTGACGATCATTTCTATCTTGCACATTTTTTATTGGCTTTTTAAAATCTGGGTCTGGCAAACCTAAAAGGGGTCGTACATCAAGGGCCATAGCTCGCTCCGAACTATCCAGATCAGACCTGGGTTCTAAGTATTCTGGATGACCTATCACCTCTTCTAAAGATTTGTATCCCAGACTAGCTAATATTTCCCTAACCTCGGTTGCTACAAACGTAAAATAATTGACAACGCTATCAACGTCACCAGTGAATTTATCAATTAAATCATCACGCTGCGTAGCAATTCCAACTGGGCAAGAGTTAAGATGGCACTGTCTTGCCATCTCACATCCCATTGCTACAAGCGCTGCAGTACCAAAACCAATTTCATCTGCTCCGAACATCGTTGCCATAACAACATCTTTACCAGTTCGTATTCCACCATCTGATCGCAATTTTACTCTGCCCCGTAGATCATTCATCACAAGTACTTGCTCGGTTTCTGCAAGTCCTAACTCCCAAGAAGAGCCGGCGTTTTTTATTGAAGACAGAGGGCTAGCGCCAGTACCACCATCAGAACCAGATATATGTATCTTATCTGCATATCCCTTTGCCACACCTGCAGCGATCGTCCCAACCCCGACCCCAGATACAAGCTTGACGGTCACTTGAGCTTCAGGATTTATCATCTTCAAGTCGTATATTAGTTGAGCCAAATCTTCGATCGAATATATATCATGATGCGGTGGTGGTGATATTAGAGTTATTCCCGGCTGTGTATGCCTGATATACGCTATATATTCAATAACTTTATGCCCAGGTAGCTGACCTCCCTCGCCTGGTTTGGATCCCTGTGCAATCTTGATTTCAATTTCCTGTGCCATCGAGAGATATTCAGGCGTTACTCCGAACCGCCCAGAAGCAATTTGTTTTATTTTCGAATTTGCATTTATCCCATTCATCAACCCTCTAAATCTTTTAGGGTCCTCACCGCCTTCTCCCGTATCTGAAGCAGCCCCTATAGCGTTCATGCCTGCTGCTAGTGTTTCGTGGGCTATCGGACTAAGGGCACCCAAGGACATGGCTCCTGTCGTGAAGTGCTTCCAAATATCCTCCATTGGTTCCACTTGATCCAATGGTATGGGTTCGTTATCGCGCTTAAATTGTAAGATGTCCCTAACACTTGATATTGGCCTATTATTCATAGCATCCCGGTACGGCACATATTCCTCATAGTCGCCACTACGGACGGCTTTATGTAAGGTTCGAACCACTATTGGATTATTCGCGTGAAACTCGCCTGCTTTCCTAAATCGTATAAAACCATGATCAACTAACTTTGACTTTTCAGTAATTTCTTCTTCAATTGCGGTGGTATGCCTCTTCAAAACATCGTCCGCTATCTCCTCAAATCCAATTCCGCCAAGTCGAGATAAAGTCGCTGTGAAACACTTATCAATAACCTCTTGAGATAGACCAAGGCATTCGAAAATTTGAGAACCATGATAGGATGTGACTGTCGAAATACCCATTTTAGACATTATCTTCAATATGCCATTATTTGCAGCCATTCTATATTTCAAGACAGGATAATCTTCGTTATCCAAATCTTTTAATTCGCCTTTTTCAGATAGATTCCGCAAAATATCCCACACCAAATATGGATTTACCGCACTCGCACCATATCCAATCAAGCTAGCGTAATGATGAACATCTCTCGGCTCACCGCTATCACAGATAATGCTAGCTTTCATCCTCTTCCCGCGTTTTATCAGTTCCTGATGTACTGCTCCAACTGCCAATAACATCGGAATAGGCGCATTTCTCTCATCAACAGCTCTATCACTCAATATTATTATTGTATTGCCGTCATCCACAGCGCTTTCGGCTTGATCACATAAATCATCCAGAGATTTTTCAAGTCCAGCTCGTCCTTCAGCAACAGAAAATACCGTTGGCAATGTTACCGATCTTAGTCCTCGTTCATCAATAGCTCTGATTTGATCAAGTTCCTCATTAAGTATGATCGGGCCTTCCAACGCCAATAACCTCTGCTCAGGGCTCGGGTCCCCAATCAAACTTGAACGTTTACCCAAGTACACATTAGAACTCATCACTACAGCTTCTCTTATAGGGTCAATTGCGGGATTTGTTACCTGCGCAAAACCCTGCTTAAAATAATTGTATATAGGTGGGGCAAGTTGAGACAAAACTGCCAACGGAGTGTCATCTCCCATTGAATACGTCGCATCCTTACCCTCTTGAACCATCGGTTTTATAACCATTAAAGGTTCTTCCGCGGTATAACCAAAAAATTTCTGTCTCCGCAATAAAGAAACATGATCTAACACAGGTTTGTTCAAAATTTGCTCTTTATTAGAGGAATCCAATCTAGCCAAACTGTTATCTCGTAAATCACTGTAAGAACTGCGGGATACCAAGTTATTTTTTATCTCAGAATTCCTAAGAATTCTGTTGTTCACAGTATCAACCGCGATCATTTCTCCAGGCGCCAGTCGGCCTTTTTCAATAATCGTAGACTCTTCGATTCCCCTTAAAACTCCCACCTCCGATGCCATGATCACCAACCCATCGTCAGTTACATGATATCTCGCAGGGCGCAAGCCATTACGGTCCAATATAGCCCCTGCTAAATCACCATCAGAAAAAGCGACTGCTGCTGGGCCATCCCATGGCTCTGTCAATAAGGCATGATATTCATAGAACGCTCGTAAGTCAGGATCCATATTTGGCATGTTTTCCCATGCCTCTGGAATCAACATAACCATGCTATGCAAAATATCTCGTCCAGATCGATTAAGCAATTCAAGCGCATGGTCCAAGCTTCCAGAATCAGACACCTCTGTATCCGTAACTGGAATTATGGCTTGCAAATCTGACCTGTTCCACACCGGCGCATTAAAATCATCGCCTCTCGCCCTAAGCCAATTTCTATTCCCTTGCAATGTATTGATCTCTCCATTGTGGCCCAGAAACCTAAACGGTTGCGCTAACGCCCAATTTGGGAGAGTATTGGTCGAATACCTCTGATGAAATACCGCTATCGCTGATTCGAAATCATCATCTGCAAGATCCAGATAAAATGTAGATAGCTGCGGCGCAACCAATAACCCTTTATAGACAACAGTTTTTGACGAAAGAGAAGCAATATGGAAAGACGCAAATCCTTCAATCAACGCCACCTTTTTCTCTATATTTCTTCTGCTGATATAAAGCTTCCTTTCAAATTCTTCAGGACTGAAAGAATCAGGCGCAGATACTATAGCCTGCTTTATCTGAGGCATAGTATCTAAAGCTTGCTGCCCAAGGACAGAAGAATTTACAGGAACTTCTCTCCAAGTTAAAAATTTTAAGCCGATGGATTCAAATTCATTTTCGATAACGGGGGTAGCATCGTGAGTATTCGATCCTGGAGGAAAGAAAAACATACCGACGGCTAGTTTCTCTTGGGAAGAAATGGATATACCCAAAGACTGGATTTCCCTCTGAATCAATTTAGCAGGTACCTGGGTCAGGATTCCCGCGCCATCCCCTGTTTTTGCATCCGCAGATACTGCTCCCCTATGGGTCAAATTTATTACCGCTTCGACTGCCTTTGTAACAAGGTCATGAGTCGGCTCTCCAGAAATTTGCGCAATGAAACCTGTGCCGCATGCATCCCTTTCGAACGAAGGATCGTACAAAGGCGGTCTATAACCATCTCGTTTCTGTGTTGTTCCCCTGTGATTCATAAGTAAGTATTCATCCTTTTGCTAATCTATTATATATCCTTATGACAAAAGTATTTATATCAAAGGACAGGCAAATATCTCTGAATTTCGTAATCAGTTACTTGGCTTCGGTAATTTTCCCATTCAATACGCTTATTCTTAACAAAGCTATCAAAAACATGGTCCCCTAAGGCATTCCTAACAAAATCACTGTTTTCTGTTAACAATAGTGCTTCATGCAAACTGCCTGGTAGTTCTTTAATCCCCGCGGATTTACGTTCTTCTTGGGACATCTCAAAAACGTTTCTATCCATAGGTTTAGGAGGTTTCATATTATTTTTAATACCTTCCAGGCCAGCCGCAAGCATAACAGAAAATGCTAGGTAGGGATTACAAGCGGGATCAGGCGCTCGATATTCGATCCTTGCGGATGCTGGATTCGAAGTTGTGATTTGAGGTACCCTAATTAAATCAGATCGATTTTTCTTTGCCCACGTAACATGTATAGGTGCTTCAAAACCCGGAACCAAACGTTTGTAAGAATTAACCCATTGATTTGTGATCGATGTAAATTCAGGTGCGTAGTGAAGTAACCCTGCTATGTAGCTAAGAGCTATATCTGATAGATTATCAGGTTTATCAGAATCATAAAAACAATTATTATCACCAATGAATAAACTTTGGTGGGTATGCATACCACTTCCATTCACATTTCCCAAAGGTTTGGGCATAAATGTTGCATGCACATTATGCCGCCTAGCAACCTCTTTCACCACAAGTTGATAAGTCATACAGTTATCAGCCATCGTTAAAGCATCCTCATACCGTAAAACTATTTCATCTTGGCTTGGAGCAACTTCATGATGGCTATATTCTGCCTGGATTCCAACATCTTCTAATGTCAGAATAGTCTCTCTCCTAAGATCAGAGGCAAAATCCATGGGCATCTGGTCGAAGTAGCCTCCAGTGTCAAGTGGTGTTGGGTCTTGAGAATTTTTAAAATAAAAGTATTCCAGTTCAGGACCTACGTAAAAAGTGTAGCCCGATTCTGCAGCAACGCTTAGATTTCTTTTTAGGACTTGACGAGGATCGCCATCAAAATATTCTTGTTCGGGAGTCTTTATGTCTGCAAATATCCTTGCTACCCCACTCTCTTTAGGTCGCCACGGTAATATAGCAAAAGTACTAGGGTCTGGAACTGCAACCATGTCAGACTCATCTGTACGGGCAAAACCTTCAATTGCTGACCCATCAAACCCAATACCGGTCTCAAGGGCCTCCTCAAGTTGAGCGGGACTAATCGCAAAACCTTTTAGATTGCCAAGAATATCCGTAAACCAAAGACGAATAAATTTGACTCCCTGCTCCCTTACCGTCTGGGTTACAAATTCCTTGGCCGATTCATCCGACCGTAATTCCATAACAAAAACCTTTCAAATCAATAGATAAACGTATATCGCTCTTATAATATGTGTGATTTATATGCTCGTCCATTACTCAACACGCCCGTAAGCAACATTCAATCGCTTATAGAATTGTTTAGAACGTTCGCTTAACCGTCAAAGTATAAGAAATACTCATATGAATGAGGCCTTAGCCTTATTTGATCCGCTTCTTCTGCTCTTTTATATTCTATCCAAGTATCAATAACGTCTTTTGTAAACACGTCTCCTTGAAGTAAGAAATCATGATCTTGTTCGAGTGCTTCAAGAGCTTCTTCCAAACTGCCTGGAACCTGCGGGATAGCTGCTAACTCTTCATCAGTTAAATCGTAAATATCTTGGTCTAGAGCATCTCCCGGGTCAATCTTATTACGAATCCCATCAAGTCCAGCCATAAGCATCGCCGAAAAGGCTAAATACGTATTAGCCATCGGGTCAGGCGCTCTAAATTCAACGCGCTTCGTCGCAGGTATTCCTTGCTCATACATCGGTATTCGAAATGCTGCACTACGATTTCGACGGGAGTAAGCTAGACTAGTTGGGGCTTCAAAGCCCGGTACTAGCCTTTTATACGAATTCGTACTTGGAGCTGCAAATGCTAATACCGCCCTTGCATGCTTGAGCAATCCACCTATGTAATGGAACATAGTTTCACTACCCTCAGCATATCCGTCTTTATCATAGAAAAGTGGTGTGTCATCTTTCCATAAAGATTGGTGGGTATGCATTCCAGTGCCATTATCGTTAAACAAGGGTTTAGGCATAAAAGTAGCAGTTTTACCATTCGCTAGAGCAACATTTTTTACAATGTATTTGTACACTTGAACAGCGTCTGCCTGTTTAACTAAACTACCATAATGTAATCCGATTTCATTTTGACCTGCAGTTGCTACTTCATGATGATGCTTATCAATATGAAGCCCAGCTTCCATCATTTTCAATATGATTTCTGTTCTAAGATTCTGCATAGAGTCAACTGGGGGTAATGGGAAATAACCTTCTTTATGCCGCGGTCTATGTGCTAAGTTTGATCGTCCATCGTCGCGACCAGAATTCCAAATACCTTCCTCTGAATCAATAAAATGATATCCAGAGTTAGAGTTATAATCGAACCGCGCACTGTCGAAAATAAAAAATTCTACCTCAGGGCCCCAATAGCTTACTGTAGCAATGCCTGAGTTCTTTAAATACTCTTCTGCTTTGCGAGCAACAAATCGGGGATCCCGACTGTACGACTCACCGGTTATTGGATCTTTGATATCACACATGAGTGCGAGAGTTCGATGCTCCAGGACAGGATCCACAAAAGCAGTTTCAGGATCAGGAACGATCAACATATCGCTTTCATTTATCGCCTGGAACCCTCTGACGCTAGAACCATCAAAACCGGTACCTAATTCAAATATGGACTCAGTTAGTTCGCTCGCTGGTATAGAAAAATGTTGAACGGTTCCAATTAGATCAATAAACCTAAGATCTACTATCAAAATACCGTTATTACTAACATAATCTATAACTTCTCGGCCTGTATGCAGTTTTCCTAATATATTATTATCACTAGTCATAACAATCTCCCCCCAAAATATCGGTTAATCATACTATGTATAAGTTACGAATATGTTACAAAACTTTATATCTGTTAATCTTCTTCACTCATCCTATCCACAATTCTACGTTTTACCGAACTATTAATAGGCTCACTAGAAGATCTAATACGATACCCCACATTACGAACCGTTTCAACAAAAGTGTGGGTCGAATCCTCGAGTTTACTTCTAAGGCGTCTAACATGGACATCTACAGTCCGTGTCCCGCCAAAATAGTTATACCCCCACACCTGATCTAAAAGAGCATCTCTAGTAAAAACCCTTGTTGGTTCAGATGCCAAGAGTTTCAATAATTCATACTCTTTATACGTCAAAGTCACTTGCCTTGACCCTACCCAAACTTCGTATCTTGCAGTATCTATCACAAGGTCCTCTACCTTGATCATATTTGAATTTTCTCCAACGGTACTATATTTATCACTTAACATATTTAAGCGAGTTAGCAATTCGTCATAATCAATCGGGCTGAGAAGAAAATCATCCAAACCTAGTTGATAATCAACGTTTCCAATGTCCCGCTTTGAAATCACCCCTAGAACACCAACTAATCTCCCATCTTTTGATTGATCAATAATTTCTTTTACAAAAGATGGTCGTGCTATAGGACCTGTCATATCTAGTAGAACAATCTGGGGAATCGAATCTTGAAAAAGGTTACGCGCGTCATTGCGGGAGAATTCAGAACAAACTATACCCGCCTCCTTTAAATAGGAGTCAATTTGATCAAATACTAGATCCCCTTTTGTAGTTATGATTTTTACATTCATAAAAGTTATAGATTTACTCCTTAATGGTAGCTAAATAGCATTTGCTATTATATCAATTATAGATAAACTCGTCTTTCGCCAATATTTATAATTTTGACAACGCTACGGCAAACTAAAAACAGAGCTCCCATCTGAAAACAGGTAGCTAGGGCAATAATAATTGATACAAACATGAAAAATTCGCTTGGAAATAGCTGTACCATTCGGCTAGATTCAGTACCCATCCACAAATCATTAGAGAATGACAAAATATGAAACCAGTAAAATAGATAATCGAACCCACCCATTAATGAAACAATACCCAGTAAAGCAAAAACCGTCGTTACAGTTAAGCTAGCGATTTTGAAACATCGGAGAATTATATCTACAGGAAGTCTATAGTTTAGAATCACGCAGTATAAGAAGGTTATTATCGAGCATACAACCAATAGACCTGAAATCCACAACCCAACTCTCATCATATCTAAAATTTCGCGTACATCATCAAAATGCAGTTGCTCACTATCAGAAAACAACGGTTGGAGTTCACCGTTCACTTCCACAAATACTTCAGATATATCAATTGCCCCTTTGAAGAAAGTTACCATCTCTCCCATGCTACTAGTTAGAGCTTTCCTTTCGAGACCAGTGTTTTCAACTACTTCATAATGGTCCACTGAGTACATATAAACACTCTCAGTCTCAAAAGCCCAAGTGACATTCAAAGAGATGAAAAACAACGGCACTGCGAAGATTAATACTACCGAAAATAGTGTCGCAATATACTTTTTGATTGATAGTCTAACCATATCGAACACCCATAAATTGCGCATTAGAAACTAAAATCTAGCTTATGAAGATAATCTTACTTAAGATATAAGATCTATCTAAATTTAACTTGATTTCTCATCATCAAGTGCAGAATTCAATAGAGCGGCGAGAGCTCGCAACCCATCCTCATCTTCTTGATCCCGTTCGGAGACGATTCCATCTTCTTCTTGCTCGTTTTCAGCTTCTGCCAAGGCGGCCATCGCCTGAGCCGCTTGAAGTTTCTCCTCCTCTATTTGCGATTCTAATTGCGCGGGGATTAGCCGGCCAATTATTACATTTTCTTTTAGGCCTTGTAACATATCTACTTTGCCAAAAAGTGCTGCTTCGGTTAATACCCTGGTTGTCTCTTGAAAGGAAGATGCAGCAAGAAAACTTTCAGTACTCAATGATACCTTCGTAACACCTAGTAGCACGGTTTCTGCTGTAGCAAGTTCTTTTCCTTCTTCTTCCATTTTCTGATTAATTGATTGCCAAAGTAGCCTATCGACTAATTCACCATGCAAAAATTCAGTTTCCCCAGGATAATCAATACGGACTCTCCTTAGCATTTGTCTTGCAATAATCTCGATATGCTTATCATGGATAACCACACCTTGAGACCTATAAACCTTTTGCACCTCTTCAACCAAATATTTTTGGATACTAGCTTTCCCTCTTACAGCTAATACATCTTGAGGATTCAAGGGACCTTCAGCTAACGCTGAACCAGCTTCTATGCGATCGCCATGTTCAATCAATAAACGCATATTAGGTGGAACCGGATAAGTTCTTTCTTCCAAAATAGGATGTTCAATTCTAATTTTCTTCCCTTTTACTTTAGCTGTCCCCGCTATATCTGCCTGCATCTCTTCAAGTGCGAGTGGTTCTACTGGTTGATCCGGAGCTTTCCGACGCTTTATTGGTCTGAATAACTCTGTTCCCACATCAATTTCATCACCATTTTTCACGACACTTCTATGATCTGCAGGGATCAGATATTCTTTACTCATAACATCTTCGTTAATTATATGTATGCGCCTTCCATCCTTATCATCAATCAAATTGATAACACCAGATATTTCAGCTATTGGGGCAACAATTTTAGGGATTCGAGCTTCGAATAATTCTTCAACCCTTGGCAGCCCACTTGTTATATCAACTCCTGCTACTCCACCTGTGTGGAACGTTCGCATCGTAAGTTGTGTGCCTGGCTCACCAATAGATTGCGCTGCTATTATTCCTAGAGCTTCGCCTTTTTCTACTAGTTTACCCTTCGCTAATGACCTACCGTAGCAAAGCCTACACAGGCCGTGATTAGCAACACAGGTTAGGGGACTTCTGACGAGAACGCTCTCAATTCCTAAGTCTTCTATTAAAGCAGCTATGGTTTCATCGATCTCTTCATTTCTATCTACTAGTAGATCTCCAGTTTTAGGATGATGTACCGGGCTAGCTGCCATTCGTCCAACAATATGCTCTTTAAGGCTACCTAGAACGGAAAGCTCTGGGTCTGATTCAACAAGTAGTCCCTCTTCAGTACCACAGTCCAACTCAAGCGCTATCATATCTTGAGAAACATCTATAAGGCGCCTTGTAAGATACCCGGAGTCAGCGGTTCTAAGAGCAGTATCTGCTAGCCCCTTTCTAGCTCCATGAGTTGAAATAAAATATTCTAAAACACTCAATCCTTCTCTAAAACTAGATCGAATAGGCAAAGGCAAGATCTTTCCTTTAGGATCTGCCATTAAACCTCTCATACCAACCATCTGTTTAATTTGCGCAATATTTCCTTTCGCACCCGAACCAGCCATTAAATATAGGTTGCCAAATTCAGGTAACCTTTTATTTATGACGCCCTCCATTTGGTGATTAACGTCCTGCCATATCTCAATCGTTCGAATTTCTTCTTCTTCAGCAGTCATTAAACCACGCTGATAATTACGTTCGATTTCCCCGACTTTTTTATCAGCTTCTTCAAGCATAGCTTCTTTCTCTGGCGGAACATTGATATCACTAAGTGCAATAGTCAGGCCAGATTCGGTAGCAAAATGGAATCCTAATTTTTTCACGTCATCCAATACTAAGGCAGTCGTATCATTATCAACTTTTTGATAGCATTCTGAGACAATATCTTTCAATGCAGTTTTATCGACTACTTCATTCCTATACTTCACTGTATTAGGAAAAACCTGGTTAAAAAGTACTCTTCCTACCGATGTCTCAATAGGTTGCATCATCCAACCTTCAGGTAATGGCTGCTCAACTACAGGTTCAACAACAAAGGTAGAGGAGTCTTGATTAGTCATAAATCGAGGAAGTAAACTAAATTCTTCGCCATCGGGATTTACGGCAATTCCTTTCCGTATGGTAATTTTAGCTCTAAGATCTATTTGACCAAGTTCATGAGCGAGTTTAGCGTCATCATAATCATGGAAAACTTTCCCATCACCTTTCACACTGTCTTCAATTGTAGTCAAGTAATAGCATCCGACTACAATATCCAAAGTTGGTGCAACAACAGGATCACCAGAGCTTGGCAAAAGCATATTATGAGTGGAAAGCATCAGTTTCCTTGCCTCTGCGATCGCTTTCCGACCTATTGGAACATGAACAGCCATTTGATCGCCATCGAAGTCAGCGTTATACGCAGAACAAACCAAAGGATGGATTTGTATTGCGTTACCTTCAACCAAAACTGGTTCGAAAGCTTGTATTCCAAGTCTATGCAAAGTAGGCGCTCTGTTTAGAAAAACTGGTCTATCTTTAATCACTTCTTCAAGCAAATCCCATACTTCTGGTCTCATCCGCTCTACAGATCGTTTCGCGCTTTTTATGTTCGGCGAAAAACCATTTAGAACAAGTCGATTTATCACAAACGGCTTAAATAATTCTAAAGCCATCTTTTTGGGAAGACCGCACTGATTAAGTTTTAATGACGACCCAACCACAATGACGGATCGCCCACTATAATCCACCCTCTTTCCAAGAAGATTTTGCCTGAAACGCCCCTGCTTTCCCCGAAGCATATCCGATAAAGATTTCAATTTATGATTATGGCTTCCCGTCAAGGTCCTACCTCGACGACCGTTATCAATAAGCGCATCCACTGCTTCTTGAAGCATGCGCTTTTCATTTCTAACAATAATTTCGGGAGCTCCTAATTTCATTAGGCGCCTTAATCGATTATTTCTATTTATTACTCTCCTATAAAGATCGTTAAGATCGCTGGTGGCAAATCTACCACCATCCAACTGAACCATCGGTCTTAGATCAGGTGGTAAAACTGGCAACACCGAAAGCACCATCCATTGAGGATTATTCTCGCTCTTCCTAAATGCCTCGATAACTCTTAACCTTTTCGCAGCTTTCTTGGCCTTCTGGCCACTACCCTCTGACGCCTCTTTGAATAACTTTGAGCGCATATTATCCAAGTCCAGATTTCCCAATATATCAAGTAAAGCTTCGGCGCCCATGGAAGCTGAAAATAATTTCGGGTAGGCATCCATCAATTCTCTATACATATTCTCAGTAAGAGTTTTCATTGGAAGGATAGTTTCGATTTCCCCGCGTTTTTCATCAATTGCTTTGAACGCATCTTTCAATCTTGCATCCGACAATTTATTTACTTGCGAAACCTGGTCATCAGCCGAATTAATTACCCTCTCTTTTTCAGCAAGCAATTCTTCGATTTTTGATTGAGCGTCAACTCCTTCTTTGCCAGCCACTTCAGTCATTAACTCTTGCACAGCCTGTTCAAGAACCCCAGTATGCACTTTAGCAATGGTTTTTTTAGGCTCTACAATGGTTTTCCCTCTAAACGTCAACCCATCATGATTACGTTTACGTTTATTATCGTCCAGGAATTTTTGCGCTATTTCTCGTTCGTCCCTGATCGGCTGCAACCCATCCACAAATTTGGTTTCAATCCCGTCTGTTATATCAGCTATTTGCTTATCAATCGCTCCAACCGTTTCATCTTTAGTAGCCACAATTTGTTGGAGTGCCACACTTTTCTCTTCGCTAACTGCTTCTTCAACTTCATTTTCACCTGATGAATAATCATTTAGCAACTTAGCTTTTTCTTCTTCATCAACATTAGTGATTATATATTGAGCATAATATAGGACCCGCTCAAGATTACGAGGTGTCATGTCCAAGAGTAATCCAAGCCATCCTGGGGTACCTTTAGCAAACCATATATGGGCAACGGGAGCCGCCAAATTAATATGGCCCATTCTCTCGCGACGCACTTTCGCTCTTGTGACTTCAACACCACACCTGTCACATATAACTCCTCGGTACCTGATTCTCTTATATTTCCCACAATAGCATTCAAAGTCTTTAGTGGGACCAAAAATTCTTTCATCAAACAAGCCATCTTTCTCAGGCTTTTGGTTTCGATAGTTAATGGTTTCAGGTTTTGTTACTTCACCATAAGACCAAGCTCTCACTTGGTCCGGAGAAGCAATTGAAATCCTGATAGCACTAAAATCATTAACCGTCATTTTCAGACTCCTCTTCTATCTCAACTTCTACATCTGATTCATCAATAAGTTCTGAAGCATCCTCTTCAAGAACACTTATTGGAGTTCCCACAATGGATTCCTTATCAGGAACCTCATGTTTGTCCAAAAGTTCAACCGCCAAACCTAGGCTCTGCAATTCTTTTTGTAAGACATGGAAGCTTTCAGGAACACCTGGCTCTGAGACATCTTCTCCCTTTACAATTGACTCATAAGTCTGTTGCCGTCCTTGAACATCATCAGACTTGACGGTCAACATTTCTTGCAGGTTATGAGCAGCACTGTATGCTTCAAGAGCCCAGACTTCCATTTCACCAAATCTTTGTCCACCAAACTGCGCCTTCCCTCCGAGCGGTTGTTGCGTAATCAAAGAATACGGACCTGTAGATCTAGCATGGATTTTATCCTCAACTAAATGTATGAGTTTAAGCATATATATATACCCGACAGTAACCGGTTGACCAAATGGTTCACCAGTCCTACCATCTCTTAACAAAACTTTGCCAAAAATAGGCGGGTGATTACCAGTCTTGTCGTAATGATCTGAAGTGGCATCGATGAGTTTAGTTCCAGTAAGCTTGGCACTCTTAACCCCTTCGTCTTCTAGCCATAGGCGTAAACATGTCTCTTTAGCTGGTCCAATAACACTATCATCAAACACACCATCTAAGTTGACCCCTCTATTTTCGAGCCATTTTTCTGCTATAGTCTGATCAAATTCTAATTCTTCATCTTCATTAGTAATAACAGCACCTGATTGATGTGCTATCCATGCCCTTCCAAGAGCGTCTTCGATGGAAGCTGGATCTGCTCCATCAAATACCGGCGTCACAACTTTAAACCCTAGGTCACTAGCGGCAGAACCAATGTGGGTTTCCAAAATTTGGCCAAGATTCATTCGACTAGGAACTCCTATAGGATTAAGTATGATCTGTAACGGAGTCCCATCTGGAAGATAAGGCATATCCTCAATCGGCATTATTCTGGAAATAACCCCTTTATTGCCGTGTCTACCAGCCATTTTGTCACCAACAGATATTTTCCGAGTTTGAGCAACTGACACTCTTACCAATTCATTTACTCCAGCGGACAATTCATCTTTATTCGCACGGGAGAGGACTCTAACATCGATCACTTTTCCACGTTCGCCGTGTGGTACTTTCAAGGAAGAATCACGTACTTCTCGCGCTTTTTCGCTAAAAATAGCCCTTAGTAATTTTTCTTCTGGAGACAATTCCGTCTCGCCTTTTGGAGTGATCTTACCAACCAACACATCACCACTTGTTACTTCTGCTCCAACTCTTATAACTCCGTGCTCATCAAGATCTTTCAAGGCTTCCTCACCAACATTCGGAATATCGCGAGTGATTTCTTCAGCACCTAATTTTGTATCTCTTGATTCAGTTTCATATTTTTCTATATGAATTGACGTAAATTTATCATTGCGAACCATTTCTTCTGATAGGATGATTGCATCCTCAAAATTAAAGCCTTCCCAAGACATAAACGCTACCAAAACGTTTTGACCTAAAGCCAAATCGCCTTTTACAGTTGAAGCGCAGTCAGCTATCGGGTCACCGATTTCAACTTTATCTCCAGCTACTACCGAAGGCCTCTGATTAATAATCGTGCCCTGGTTTGATCGCTCAAATTTTCTCACCCTATGAGAGTGCAATTCACCACTGGTATCTTTAATAACCACTTCATCCGCCGTTGCAGACTCCACGACTCCGGCAAACTTTGAAAGTAAGATTTGCCCACTATCAGTTGCGACCCTACCCTCCATTCCAGTGGAAACCAAAGGTACGTCAGGGCGCACTAGAGGTACAGCTTGCCGTTGCATATTTGAACCCATCAATGCCCTGTTAGCATCATCATGCTCTAAAAAGGGTATTAACGCTGTTGAAACACTAAATAACTGTTTAGGTGAAACATCCATATAGTCCACTTCAATAGATCGAGCAGTATGGGGCTCGCCATTATGCCTAACCTCGATCAAATCAGATAGAATTTCTCTTTTTTCATTTAGCCTAGTGTTTGCCTGAGCTATGTCAAAAGTCTCTTCATCATCAGCAGAAAGGTACGAGGTCTCTTCTGCTACAAATGGCACAACTGCTACTTCATGCTCACCTAACCTAGCTATTGCTGTCGCTAATTTAGTATCAATAACTTGCCCTTCTTTAGCAACCACACTCTTGTCTGATTTAATTACGTCCTCTCTAATGGTGTGTCCGATCAACTCGTCTTTGTTTTTATTAGATATTGCCCGGAAAACCCGTCGGTACGGGGTCTCAATAAAACCATGTTCGTTGATCCGAGCATAAGTAGCGAGCGACCCAAGTAGGCCAATATTAGGTCCTTCAGGAGTCTCTATGGGGCAAATACGACCGTAATGAGAATTATGAACATCTCTGACGTCAAACCCTGCTCTTTCCCTAGAAAGCCCTCCTGGGCCCAGCGCCGAAAGCCTCCTTTTATGAGTTAATTCTGCGAGTGGATTGGTTTGATCCATAAACTGAGATAATTGTGAACCACCAAAGAACTCTCTCATTGAAGCTACTACGGGTCTAACGTTAATTAAATGACCGGGCGTCGCTCCCTCAGGCTGCACTAGAGTCATTCGTTCTCTTGCAACTCTTTCCATCCTTAAAAGACCCACTCGGAATTGGTTTTGTATTAGTTCTCCTACTGCTCTAACCCTCCTGTTGCCAAGATGATCAATATCATTAGGTATTTCAATGCGGCGTTGTACTTTTATCATTTGCTTAATCAAAGCAAGTATGTCTTCAGGAGATAAAGTAGTGTTTTCGTAATCAGGATCTAGCCCTAAGTTACGATTCAATTTATACCGTCCTACTTTAGCAAGATCATAACGCCTTGGGTTAAAAAATAGGTTATACACCAAAGTTTTTGCATTATCTATGACCGATGGTTCTCCAGGGCGCAAACGGCGATATACATCTAATAGTGAATCGTCAAAGCTATCTCCTGCAGTATCTTTTTCAAGAGTAGTTCTAATATAGGATATTTCTTGATCGGAATCGACTTCGGAGAATTCTTTTAGTATCTCATCGTTATCATAACCTAGCGCACGAAGAAAAAGGGTGACAGGCATCTTCCTTCGTCTGTCAACTTTGACTGTAACTAAGTTTTTCGAGGAAATTTCAAATTCAAGCCAAGCACCGCGATTTGGTATCAGTTTCGCTGACGCTAAATCTCTTCCGGTAACGTTATCCCTGGACAAGGTAAAATATGCACCAGGGGATCTGACAAGCTGACTAACAACTACTCTTTCTGCCCCATTTATAATAAACGTACCCCTATCTGTCATAAGAGGAACGTCTCCAAAAAACAGCTCTTGATCTTTTATTTCACCACTATCCCTAACTACTAAACGCGCTGTTACAAAAAGTGGAGCACAAAAGTTTTGGTCTTTATCCCGAGCCTCATCTTCTGTATATTTCGGAGGCCCAAATCGATGATCAATGAAACTTAAAGAAAAACGGCCTCCCGCAACTTCCCCTTCGGCATCGTTTTCTTTTAACATTGCTAATATTTGTCGAGGAGTTCGCCCCTTTGCAATATCAGCGGAGATACCTTCCCTCATAGAATCCTGAATAGGGCTAATTTCTTCTAGAAGATCCCTTATCCCTTGGTCTTGAAACCAGTCAAATGATCCCGACTGGATTTGAATGAGGTTAGGAGGACCCAATACCTCCTCGATCTTAGAGTAATCTTTTATTGACTTATCTGAAGCTATAACCAAAGTGAACACCTTCCTCAATCGTCTCAAACGACAAAAAAACCCACACGCCGAGCTAGAGCCAAGCGAGTAGGCTTATGTTTATTCTATGTTTGAGGTATTATATAGAACCACGCATCCAAAACTATAGTTGATCTATATACATTTGTCAACGATTCTCGTCAGAAATTTCATTCTTATAACCCCATCGAAAAGTATAAAGGTTTGGAAGTCCACAATTTAAAAAAAAAGATGTTTATAATATGTAGAATGTAAGAATTACGGAATACGTTAATTAGGAAGTATGGATGTCAAACGCTGATACTGAATCATATAATCTCCGGTATGACCCTACCACTATCGACGCCAAGTGGCAGGCGCGATGGGCAAAAGATACTATGCATGAAGCCCGAGATGACGATCCTAGACCAAAATTCTACGCACTTACTATGTTCCCTTATACATCAGGAGATCTACATGTAGGCCATTGGTATGCTGAAGCACCAGCAGACGCTTATGCGAGATTTAAACGAATGAATGGCTATAACGTTCTTCACCCAATGGGGTTTGATGCCTTTGGGTTACCCGCAGAAAATGCTGCAATAGAACGCAGCATCCACCCCAGAGACTGGACACTCGGCAACGTCGAAAAAATGCGGGACCAATTGAAAACACTAGGTGCTGTCTACGACTGGGAAAGAGAATTGATCACCTGCCTACCAGAATACTACCAGTGGAACCAGTGGTTTTTCCTAAAATTTTTCGAAAAAGGGTTAGCCTACAGGGGAAAGGCCCCGGTTAATTGGTGTGAAAAAGATCAAACTACTCTTGCTCGAGAACAGGTTGACGCAGATGGGAACTGTGATCGCTGTGGTACCCCAGTATACCAAAAAGATTTAGAACAATGGTTTTTCAAAATTACAGACTATGCTGAAGAATTACTAGACCACACGTCCACAGACTGGCCAGCAAAAATCAATATTATGCAAGATAACTGGATCGGACGGTCAGAGGGAACAGAAATCGAATTCGAGCTAGAAAAACCTCTCGATCATGCTACATATATAAGAGTTTTTACAACAAGACCTGACACTACCTATGGAGTAACTTTCATGGTATTGGCGCCGGAACATCCTCTGGTTCTTGAACTTACCACTCCAGAAAACCGAACGATCGTAGAAAACTACATCGCCGAAGCAAAGACGCAAACCGAAATCGAAAGACTTTCAACCGAAAATACTAAATCAGGGGTGCCTCTAGGTTCCTACTGTATAAATCCTTTGACCGGAGAAAAGGTCTCCTTGTTCATAGCCGATTATGTTTTGGGTTCCTACGGAACTGGCGCTGTAATGGGAGTTCCAGCGCACGATCAGCGTGATTACGACTTTGCAGTCACGCAAAATTTACCAATTACAGTAGTAGTAGCCCCGGAAAATTGGGATGGAACACCGCTCGAAGAAGCATGGACAAAACCGGGGAAACTTGTCAATTCTGACAATTTTGATGGATTAGATAACGAATCAGCAAAACCTAAAATAACTGAATATCTGGAGTCACTTAACAAAGGAAAAAGCACGGTGACATTTAGAATTCGAGATTGGCTCATTTCAAGACAAAGATATTGGGGAACACCTATACCTATTGTTTATTGCGATCAATGCGGGACTGTCCCTGTTCCCGATAAAGATCTGCCCGTTTTATTGCCCGAACATGCAGATTTCAAACCAACCGGGGAATCTCCTCTTAAAGATAACGCTGAATTCCTAAATACTGATTGCCCTGAGTGCGGTAACCCCGCCAAAAGGGAAACAGACACAATGGATACATTCGTGGATTCTTCATGGTACCAATTTCGCTATACAAGCCCGAACAGTAAAAGCGAACAACCTTTCACAGAGAAAAATGTGCATACTTGGGCTCCGGTGGACCTATATACCGGAGGGGCCGAGCATGCAGTCCTGCATCTTTTATACGCACGGTTTTTTACAAAGGCTCTTAGAGATATAGGTTTGGTGAAATTTGATGAACCTTTTAAGAAATTATTCAACCAAGGAATCATCCTGGGAGAAGACCACGAGAAAATGAGCAAAAGTCGAGGCAATGTTGTTAACCCAGATGAACAAATTTCCAGATTAGGTGCAGATACGGTTAGAACTTACTTAATGTTTGTTGGCCCTTGGGACCAAGGTGGAATTTGGGACACACAGGGTATTCGAGGCATCTCAAGATGGTTCAACAGATTATGGGATCTTTCTGAAATAAGAACGAAACCCATCCCACAAATTGGATCAACAATCGACGAAACTAATTTAACCAGAGAATTACATAAAACTATTAAAAAAGTCCACGAGGACATAGAATCATTCCAATTTAATACCGCTATTGCAGCAATGATGACTCTAACTAATTTATTACAATCCCTGTATACCAGCACTGAAAAACCAAAGACTTGGGACTTGGCTTACGATACATTAATAACTCTTCTATCCCCCATTGCTCCTCACCTTTCAGAAGAAATTTGGGAATTGATAGGCAACGAATATAGTGTGCACCAACAATCTTGGCCAGTATGGGAAGAAAAGTTATTAGAAGAAGAGACGTTTACTTTAATCGTTCAAATCAATGGCAAAGTTCGTGACCGTATTGAACTTTCGGCTGATGCCAATGAAGAAGACGCGATAGAAGCTGCTTTGGGGAGTAAGAAGATTCAACTTTCTTTGAACAACCAAACTCCTAAAAATTCAATCTACGTACCTAAAAGGCTTATTAACTTCGTCACTGGATGAAATATCTACTAGTTTAATTTGATTATTTGGAGGTTTTGATGGCTAACCGAGAATACGTTAGTTTAGGAAAATCAGTCGCAAGAGCAGACGGACCCGAAAAAGTCACTGGACAAGCGGAATATACCTTGGATAAACAATTAAAGGATGTGTTATGGGGGAAAATATTAAGGAGCCCCTACCCTCACGCAGAGATACTATCAATAGATACTCATAAGGCAAAAGCTCTACCCGGAGTCTACTCTGTTTTGACAGGAACTGATGTGAGCAATATAAGGATTGGAAGAAGATTATTCGATGTCCCGATTTTAGCGAACAACAAAGTTAGGTTTATTGGGGATAAAGTCGCTGCAGTCGCCGCAGAAACCAAAGAAATCGCTGAGGAAGCATTATCGTTGATTGAAGTCCAGTATAAGGAATTAGAAGCGGTTACCGATATCCACGCAGCTTCCTCGCAAGACGCGCCCATATTGCATCCAGATTTGAATGAATATATTGGACTACCCAAAAAAGTGACCGATCGGCATCTGAATATATACTCTCACGATAATTGGACCAAAGGTGACATCAACTCTGGTTTTGAACAGTCCGACATAGTCGTTGAGAAGACCTATTCAACTCCGAAAGGCCACCAAGGGTATCTCGAACCTCACACCTGTATGGTTTGGGTTGATGCCGAAGACCAAATACAAATTTGGGCTAGCAATAAAGCACCATTCATGATGAGGAGCCAATTATCAACTGCATTTAATATCGATCCTGAAAAATTTACCGTTAATCCGACATATATTGGTGGTGACTTTGGGGGAAAAGGGAGCTCCATGGATATACCTTTATGTTACGCGCTGGCGAAAGATTCCAAGAAACCAGTACGAATGAGCATGGATTATAGCGAAGAACTTATTGCAGGCAATCCTCGGCATGGAGGGGAAATGAAAATTCGTGCGGGGATAACGACTGAGGGAACATTAGTTGCTTGGGATGCGCAGGCAACTTGGGACAGTGGAGCATATGGCGGCTACAAGCCTGTTCCATCTGCTAATTTAGTAGGGGCAGCACATTTAGCAGGAAGCCCTTACAGAATTCCAAACGTTAATATTGATTCCTACCAAGTTTATACAAACACAGTCCCTAGCGGACATTACCGTGCACCAGGAGCCCCCCAAGCGATATTTGCAGCAGAATCCCATATGGATGCCCTGGCAAGGCAAATTGATATGGACCCTTACGAGTTCAGAATGAAAAACATTATCGGGAACGGAGAGCCTACATCAACGGGCCACTATTTCGAGAATATTAATGCGGGAGAAACACTGGAATTAGCCGCAAAAAGTGCAAATTATTTTTCAACTAAAGCACCCAACACGGGCCGAGGAATAGCCATGGGAGATCACGGAGCGCCAGGAGGTGAAACCAGCGTCTCTTTAATAATCGAGCTAGATGGAACTATAACGGCCTCCACCCCACTTTTCGAACAAGGAGCGGGACAGTACACGGTTATACAGCAAGTAATTAGCGAAGAACTTTCGCTACCAACAGAACTTATAACTGTGAAACCGCAAGACACAACATTCACAAAGTTCGATTCTGGAATAGGAGGAAGCCATACAACCAGAATCGCTGTAGAAGCAGCACATATTGCAGGAAAATCTGCTAAGGACGAACTTTTTAAAAGGGCAGCTGAGTTGATGGGATGGTCAGAAGAAAATCTATCAATACAAGATCAGGATATTATAGCTGCCAATGGCCAGCGAATTAGTATGGAGGATTTACTGAAAAAAACGGGCCTTCCTGTAAGTACTATTGGCCACGTAAATGAAACAAAAGGGTCAAAAACAACCTCCTACGGAGCACAAATAGCAGAAGTAGAAGTGGATCCAGAGACGGGGCAAATATACCTACGAAATTTCACAACCTCCCATGATGTTGGAACGATCATCAACCCAACAACACACCAAGGGCAAATCGAAGGCGGGGTAATACAAGCAATCGGGTTTGCCCTTATGGAAGAGCTGATAATTGATGAAAGTGGCAGAGTGAGTAATCCATCACTTGCTGATTTCAAAATTCCTACAGGAAAAGATCTTCCAGAGATGAAAACATCCCTTCTGCAAAACGACATAGGATCTGGATCTTATAACGTTAAATCAGCCGGGGAAAGCTCCAACACTCCTACGGCAGCAGCGATAGCTAACGCAATCGAAGATGCCATAGGGATAAGGGTACAGGATTTACCCATAACATCTGAAAAAATCTATAATTTGCTGCATCGCAGATAGATCTATAAGCTAAACTAAGATATTATCGTTCACCAATTGCTCGATTTCAGAACTCGAGTAACCTAATAGTTCTTTTAATACGTGGTGATTATCCTGACCTAATCCTGGTGCTCCTTTTCTAATAGAGCCAGGAGTATCAGAAAGTTGTGCAGAGAATTTTGCATGAGCAACTGTACCCCACTGTGGTTCAGGATGCTCTATATCGACGATAAAACCTCTAGCATTTAAATGTGGATCGTAGAACACATCTTCGGTAGTCTGAACAATACTCGAAGCAACTCCATGGCGCTGCAAGGTACTCATAACTTGCCTCGGACTTAAGGTTTTAGTCCATTCTGTTATATTTTGATCTAGGCTTTCCTTGTTGTTAATCCTGCCTTCAAAAGTCGCAAAGATTGAATTAGAAGTCCATTCTGGAGGTTCTCCATTGATGGGGGTCATCGCCTTAATCAATAATTCCCATTCTTCTTGGTCATCACAAGAGATAGCAGCCCAAGAGTCGACACCGACGCATTCATACACACCATGAGGCGCAGCATGATCACGCGAATTCCCAGTAGGCTGTTGATCGAAATCATTCAGAAAATAATCTAGCATAGGGACTCCTAGAGCGTTTGCTTGAGCCTCAACTTGTGAAACCTCTATACGCTGACCGATACCAGTCTTCTGTTTATGATATAAAGCCGTCTCCAGCATGAAGGCTGATTGAGCTCCAACAAAAAAATCAGCATAATATGCACCACAACGCAAAGAAGGTGGGGAGTCCGGATGACCCCATAAATGTGTTACGCCAGATGCAGTCTGTGCTTGTAACCCAAATAAAACATGCTTGTTAAATGGTCCTGTGGAACCCCAGCCGGGCATACTTAAATATACTAGGCCAGGATTAATTTTTCGCATACTTTCATAATCAAGATCCCACCTAGATAACGCGCCAGCAGCATAATTTTCTGTAAGCGCATCACTTTTAGCCGCAAGATTGCGCACTATGTCCTGGCCCTCTTTATGATGAAGATCAACAGTTATACTCATCTTGTTTCTGTTAAGTTCGGGATGCATAGGAGAGAGACCTGTCATACGAGAAGAAGCGTCAAAAAGAGACGACTCAATCTTAATTACTTGAGCCCCAAAATCAGCCAATTGTCTCGTACCGTAAGGGCCAACCCATATCCTCGTCAAATCGGTTATCCTAACACCTTCTAATGGCAATGTTAGATCACTAGTTCCGACGTTAGGAAAAATTTCTCTATCAGAAGTCTCTGTCGCCAATTCTTCAAGTATTTCATCAGAATGTTCACCCAATAACGGTGCAGGACGCCGTATGGTTGCAGGTGTTTCCGTAAATAGAGCGGGGTTTCCTGGCAAAGTATACTCTCCTATCGTAGGATGAGTTACTTTCTGAAAATATCCTCTGTCATTTAAGTGAGGGTTGTGTGCCAATCCTGCTGGAGTACTAACTGCAGCGGCCGGTATGCGAAGAGATTGTGCTTTCTCAACAAACTCTTCTACTGGGAATTTTTTGACAAATTCCCCCACCAATACATTAATAAAATCCGCGTTTTCAGCTCTCACTCTAAGATCCAAAAACATTTCATCCTGCAATGCGGGCTCATCCATCCATTCCACTAACCGTGACCATTGAGTATCAACTATCGGGGATAATCCTACAAATCCATCCGAACATTCGAACATCCCGCTGCCTCCGCCAGCTCCAGAACCAGGCCGATCCGCTATCGTCGAGTTATATCCATACTGGGAAACAATAAAGAGAATATGAGCTACAGATTCCTGCATTGAAATATCAACGTGTTGACCCAGACCCGTCTTCTTCCTAGCGAATATTGCTTGCATGACTCCTGTTGCCGCGTGAATCCCAGCCAAAGAGTAACCTAACCACGCCGGAGACATGCTGGGAGCTTTATCAGGGTCACCTTGGAGTTTCATAAGGCCACCCATAGCTTCACTGTGAAGGTCGCTCCCTTTGAACGATGAAAAAGGGCCGGTTTGCCCGTATGGGGTTATGGAAGCCAAAACCAAGCTAGGATTAATCTCTTTAAGAGATGTGTAGTCCAATCCGATAGAGTTCAAATATCCCGGATCATACCCTTCAAAAACAATATCGATATTCTTAACAATAGATTTTAATTTAGCACGGTCATTTTCATCTCGGATATCCAGTTCTAAACTCCTCTTATTAGATTGGAATGCGAGAAAAGTTAGGCTGTTATCTGGTTCGGGATGGTTATTTGAGTAAGGAGGAACATGCCTAGTACGATCACCTGCGGGGGGTTCCACAAGTATCACATCGGCTCCAAAGTCCGCCATCAAACGAGACGCGTACGCAGTAGTTAATCCCCCAAGGTCGAGTATTCTCAGGTCCCCTAAAGCGGTAGTAGTGTGATTAGTCGACATTATGCAGCCAGTCCTCCCATAAACTCGAGCCCCATTAAAAGACTAATTTACCATCAACTATGTTAGCGCGCCAGAGGAGCGCAGTAGTTCTATATCTTTTTGATTCATCCCCAATATTTCTTCCAAAACATATTGATTATGCTGACCTAGACCAGGAGAAGGAGTCCAAGAACCCCCTGGAGTCTCACTTAGTCCAACAGTTACTCCTGGCTGCTCCAATACTCCCCAATCTACATGGTCAAGAGAAACAATATAGTTTCTCCCACGAAGTTGAGGATCCCAGTATAAACCTTCACTATTTAGAACTGGGGTTGCTGCTAGCCCAACTTTTTGTAAGATATGGGTCAATTGTAAATTGGTATATTGAGCAGTCCATTCGGAAAGCTTTTGGGTAATTGATTCTTCTTCTTCTTTTCGGGTTTTAGAACTCTTGTAAACTTCACTAGTCGCCCAGTCAGGACTTCCCATAACCTTAACTAGTTTTTCCCACTCCATATCATCGGAGATGACTATAGCACACCAACTATCGTCCCCCTTGCAAGGAAAAACGCCATGAGGAGAATATTCGCTATGGTAGTTTCCTAAAGGTTCCCCTTCTTCTCCATTAATAAAATAATTCAAAAAATATTCGCTCAAAGTATTCCCTATTGCCTCTACTTGAGCTACTTCGACTTTCTGACCTATTCCCGTTCTTTTCTTAAAATATAAAGCAGCCAAACTGGCCAAAGTAGTTAGGCTTGCAACGAGAAAATCTGGATAATCGAACTTACATCTTGCATTAGGAGCAGAATCTGGATGTCCCCAAATATAGGAAAGCCCTGATACTGAGACTAGGTTAAACCCAAACGCAACATCATCTTTCCTTGGGCCATTAGATCCCCAGCCGGGCATACTTATTTGAATTATTTCAGGGTTAATTTTTTTAAGCTCATCGTAACCCAATCCAAAGCGTTCAATCACACCTAAAGCAAAATTATCAATAACAAGATCGCTCTTCTTAACCAACTCTTTTGCTATAGCAATTGCCTCATCTTTATGGAGATCAAGAGTGATCCCTGTTTTATTTCTATTCAAATCAGCAATATAAGGGGTAGCGCCAATCCTATTATCAGTATCGAACAAAGATGATTCTACTTTTATGACTTCTGCCCCATAATCCGCAAGCAACCGAGTGCTGTAGGGGCCAGCCCAAATACGAGTAAAATCTAATATCCTGATGCCTTCTAATGGCCCATTAGCCCCATCGGGTTCTAGAGGAAAATCTCTGTCAACTTGCTCATCACTGCCATTTTGGTTCAACAAGTCAGCATCTTGTCCTCGAACCGGAGCAGCGGCTGAAATACGTAGTGGTGATTTTGACATCCGGAAGGGAGCACCTGGAAGTCTGTAATTCGTGCCATCTTCGAATTGAACATTCTCAAAATAATCACGGAATTGAAATTGGTCATTGTCCGCAAACTGGCCTGGAGTGTTGAGAGGGGCCGCGGGTAACCTTAAAGCCTGCGCTTTAGTGACAAAATCTGACACAGTAAACTCTTTTATGAAAGGGCGAACTATAGATTCTATAAATTCCATATTTTCACCCATTCTGCTTTCCAAAGAATACCAGTAATCCGTTTGTAGGGCAGGATCTCCTACCCAATCAAAGAAAACTTTTGCTTGAGGGGCTAATAGCACTGCAAGACTCACCCATCCGTCCTGGCATTCATATAAATTATACGGAGCTAAATTACCTTGCCCGCCCAACCTCTCACTAATTTCTCCAGTTGCAGAGTACCTGATTATTTGAAAGAAGATATTAGCCAAAACCTCTTGCTGAGAAATTTCTACATGCTGACCACGACCAGTAGTTTCCCTTGATATAAGAGCATAGAATATGCCATTTGCAGCATGTATATCTGGCAAAAGATACGATTGATTACCCGGAGCGTTTACAGGTTCTTTTTTATCATCACCTTGGATCATCATCAAACCACTAAGCGCCATGGCATTCAATCCATAACCTCTATAATTTTTATAGGGTCCAGTTTCACCAAATGGCGTTATCGAGGTAGTTATAAGTCGCGAATTTAACTGTCTCAAATCGCTAAAATGTAACCCGGCATCAGACAACTGCTCTATATCTTCATACGTACCGGTAAAAATAAAGACGTCAATAGTTTTGATCAAAGATCTTAGATGCTCTTTCCCAGCATCTGTTTCAAAATTTAGTATTATGCTCTTCTTGTTAGTATCATATGCCAAACTTTCAATCGAGCGGTCATCTCTAATGCTATCTTCTGCCTCAACCTTTATTACATTAGCTCCCATATCTGACAGTAGCCGACCAGTGTACCTCCCTGAGATGTCATTAGTCATTTCGAGAACATTTATACCGTGCAGAACTTGTCGTTGATCTTTTTTATTTGTAGTTGTCAAAATACAAACCCTCTATTTCTAAATTCGTTTTCCCACAATTTATTTACTAAGGATGAATTTGTATCATTTTAATTTATTATTAACAAGGTTCTTATCATTCACTACTTATGAAATTTCAACGATAGGCTGTGCCAAAATCCAAAGCCCAACGATTGTGTACATTACCATCACAACTAGCATTACGCGTTGGGACCGTATCACGTCAGTATATTGAGAGAACTTTAACAAAGCAGAGTAATGGGAGGCATATACTGCGGTAACGTGCCCAACGACGATTGCGAATATACCTACAATCCAAGCTATTTTAGCGTTAACAATTCCCAGATAAAGCTGATAGCCTGACGTTTGAAATAGATTCCACCCCAACCCCATGGGATCTGATACAAGATAAATAATCGCTTGACCTTGAATCAGCAAGAAAGAGAAATAATGAGCAATATGGTAACCGACGGCAATCGGTATAAGTGAATATACTAAAATCCGGGATATTTCTGACGTCGTGTATCTTTTAATAATCGCCCGCGACATAACCCAACACGATAAAAAATAGACCGTAATAAACATTAGAAAGCTACCAAACAGGCCAAATGTAAAAATTAATTGAACTGGATCATCTAATACACCACCCAAAAGTGAAAGTGCAAGCGAAACGACATTGGCCCAAAAGGGTGTTTCTGAAAATCCATCAAAGGTAACTAGAGATAGAAGTATTAGCACAAAATATATTTCTGAATTTGAAATAAATTTCGCAGTATACAATCCCGAAGCAAACCTCCTGAGCTTAAATCGTTTTTCAGATATCGGCGCTCGATCAAAGCAATACTCGCAGCCATAGCAGCTTTCTTTTTCATCGCTACACTCAATACAATTACTACAAAATTTTCGGGATGAAAGCGAAAAAACAACAGGAGAGCATTTTGAAACCAGTTGGAATGTAACCGAAAACAATTCTCCATTTGCCAGCCAGGTAAACGGTCCAAATAAGTACATGCCAAAAAATGTGATTACCGAATACATAATTGTCACCAGACTAATGTAAAAAGGTGAACCAGAGTTTGGAGACACGATTTCGAACCAAGAAAAAATCACTAGAAATATTAGTGCTGGCCATTTGCCAAGTCTATCAGGATAATTAATTTTCCCGGCATAGACCGCCTCAGGTTTTGATCTGCTAAATAGATTTAAAAACAATATGTAGATATTTTTCCAAGGATTCAAAAAGGCCCAAACGTTAAACAACAAAGCGTTGAAGTAAATTAATCCCACCCAGACAATAATCCAAACCAAGGTTGGGCCTATGTTTTGGTTGGGCTCGACGGATCCTACAAATCCACCAAACAACATAAAGAGTAGTAGGGCCAAGGAAACAAATTTTACTAATGGAACAAATAATCTGAACACCAAGACCTGGAATTGAAAGGAGTTACCTATTGATAAATTATATACTCTATCGGGGTTTCCAACTATTCGAAAAAATACTGATACTA
>Ga0310344_10000090_pt1 | contig 74664 bp, 71 predicted proteins | sample HC15DNA20200_MG_FD_203801 | JGI IMG/M metagenome (GOLD analysis project Ga0310344, IMG submission 203801) | Marine microbial communities from station ALOHA, North Pacific Subtropical Gyre - HC15-DNA-20-200_MG | ecosystem: Environmental > Aquatic > Marine > Oceanic | place: Pacific Ocean: North... | reverse complement strand
AGCAAACAAAATTCTTTATCCCAGGACATTCATTTTTTATTACCTGAACGTTCTCTTCGAATGAAGAATGATAAAAAAGAAACTCAGCATCATTATGATTTAATATAAAACAATTTTCTTTTATTGCGTTTCTTGCATTTAAGGGGACCCAGACACCACCAGCTCTATATAAGCCTAATAATGATTCAAAAGCACCAGGATGATTCGGACTGTATATAGCTGCGTTTTGTTTATACTCAAACCCCACTGAGTGCATAGCCAAAGCAATTCGATGAGATTTTATTTGTGTCTCACGATATGTCGTTTCGTATCCATTTTCGGAAACCATAAAAGCCCTTTTTGGGTAAAGAAGCGCACCTCTGTCAAAAAAATCAATTACCCTCATAACTAATATTCTCCAAAGTGTTCTAGAACGAAATTAGTTTACTGCCGACTGAGAATACTCAAACACGCCACTGCCTCTTCGATCCCATGGAATCCGCCTCCATTTTCTGCAATAGCTATCTTTGCATCTTCTACCTGTCTTTTTCCCGCTTCACCTCTCAGCTGCAAAACAAGCTCATATATCTGAGCTAACCCAGTTGCGCCAACAGGATGTCCCTTAGATTCCAATCCGCCTGAAGGATTAACAGGAATACTGCCACCCAAAGTGGTGGCGCCGGATAATGTCATCGGTCCTCCCTCACCAAAATCACAGAAACCTAGATTCTCTATTTGCTGAATTTCAGCAAAGGCAGTGGCATCATGTACTTCCGCAACGTCCATATCGGATGGCTCGAAACCAGTTTCTTCATATGCCTGCATGGCAGCTAAATGTGTTACGTGCTTATCCGCCTGTTCGGGTTTTCGATCACTTCCAGTTCGAAGTACAGTCGTTTCAAGCTTAATAGCTCTTGTCTGATCAAACCGCCCAAGATCTTCTTCTCTACACAATATGGCAGCCGCCGCCCCATCTGAAATAGGAGAACACATAGGTAATGTTAGCGGCCAGCTTATTTTTCTCGCAGACATTACCTCTTCGACTGAAATAGGGTTTCTGTACTGTGACAATGGGTTATATTGTGAATGATAATGATTTTTAGAGGCTACAGCAGCAATTTGCTCATAAGAGGTTCCGTAGGTTTTCATATGGTATTTTGCTAATGCTGCGTATACATCCATAAATATACTACGTTCACCAGAATCATGACTTCCTTCCGGATCATCAATGCCCGCACCTAACTCAAGTAACAAAGCAGACGCCGCTTTGCTGTTATGAACATCCCACCCTCCATCAAAAACACTAAACATTTTTTCTCTATCTTCGTGGAACATCTTTTCAACACCTATGGCTAGGGCAACCCCCCCTCGCCCAGCTTTAAGCCAGGTCGAAGCCATATCTAGAGCAGTGGAAGCACTTGCGCATGCATTCTCAACGTTAATCACTGGTATACTTTCGATTCCCATAGACCTGAGAGCAATTTCTCCAGGAATGGTTGCCTGACCTTCTAGAACTGATTGTGCCGCGTTAGCAAAGTAGGCCACCTCAATATCTTCTAGAACAGCTTTGGCATCCCCCAAAGCATCATTAACAACAATATTCGTCATCTCCTTAATAGATCGATTAAGATACTTTCCGAAGGAAGTCATACCGACACCAACAACATAAATATTAGTCATCTCTTAATTCTCTTTTTTGTAAACATGAAAAGAACTCAAAATAACAGATCTGATAAAATTTAATGTTTATTCAATTATGGAATAAGAATACTAATACCCGTAGTTTTTCGTGATTCAACATCTTTATGAAGTTGCACAACATCTTTCATCGGATAGCGCTGATTTATATTGAGCTTTATCTTCCCACTCCTAATCATTGAAAATACTCTTTTTGCGCTATGTAACCTATCTTGTGGCGATGCAGCATAATTAAAAAGAGAAGCTCTCACAATAAATGGGGCACGCCCCATAAATCTAGGCTCATTAAGATTAACTGGGGGTATAGGACCTGACGCTCCGCCAAAGCTAGCTAGTAATCCTCTATCTCTAAGACATGAAAGAGAAGTTTCCCAAGTGTCTTTTCCTACGGGGTCATAAATAACATCTACGCCTTTTTTCTTAGTCAATCGCATCACCTGCTTGACTACATCCTGCCGAGATGTGTTTATAGAGTAGTGAGCGCCAGCCTTAATAATTTCTTTACATTTTGAGGCAGAAGATGCGGTACCTATGACAATTGCCCCCATAGACTTAGCCCACTGACAAAGCATCAGCCCTACACCTCCGGCTGCTGAATGCATAAGGACCACTTCTCCCTTTCGGATTTTATGAACACGCTCAACGAGCATTTCAACAGTCATCCCCTTGAGATGAGTAGCAGCTGCTTCCTCATCAGAAACACCTCTTGGAATTGGGATACATATAGTTGAAGGAACATTCTGGGCATCAGAGTAAGTTCCTACTTTGCCTATATAGACTACGCGCTGTCCTAATTTTACATTTTTAACGCCCCTGCCAACTGCTTCAACAATACCCGATGCTTCTGAACCAATTCCAGTTGGCATTTCTAACGGATAACGACCTGATCGATGATTACAATCTATAAAGTTAAACCCTACCGCAGTGTGGCGAACTGTAACTTCATTTCTTCCAGGTTTAGGTAAATCTATGGTTTTCCATTTCATTACCGAGGGGCCCCCATGTTTGGCTATTTGTATGGCTTTAATTTGCATTTTTATTTCCTTATTTATTTTATTATCCGGAAGTTCGCCCAGCATCTACCTTCAGCAAGGTTCCGGTCATATGAGGGGCCTCGTCACTAAGAGCAAAAGATACTAGAGCGGCCAATTCATCTGGCTCAACCAACTCGTCCATTGGCACATATTTTAGTCCTCTTGAGGCATACTCAGGCCCACCAACCATCAAAGCTTGCGTTCTGGTTACTCCTGGCACAACAGTGTTACACCTAATTTTATCTTCTGCTAGTTCTATAGCCAAAGCACGCATTAGTTGATGCACGCCTCCTTTGCTAGCCGTATAGGGTATCATTCCCGGTATTGGTCTTATGGCTGTCGACGATCCAGTGGCTAACAATGAGCCCCCTTCTCCTTGAGCAAGTAATACTTTAAGTGTTTCCTGAAGAGTTAGGAATACACCGGTCAAATTAACATCCAATACTCGATTCCAGTCTTCCAGATCCATTTCAGCAAAAGAGGTTTGCTTTACAAAAGCCCCAGCATTTGCAACTACACCATCCAAACGACCGAACCTATCAACAGTTGCAGCCACCATGTCCCTAACCTGTTCCTGATTGGTGACGTCAGTAGGTTTTGCAAAACCTTCTCCAGAATAATTTGACATAGTGGATACAGTGTCATTAAGTCCATCGCTATTAAGTCCGGCAACAACCACTTTTGCACCATCGCGTGCTGCTCGAAGCGCAATAGCCTGACCAATTCCCGACTCACCACCAGTAACCATAAAGACTTTACCAGTTAAATCACTCATTGTTTCCCCTCTTGTTCGCTATTAATAGCCATCCAACTTGTAGCTGTATTATCTTTTCTACTTGAAACTAGAATAGTATTTAATAAAACAACACTTAATTATATAATTAAAACTCTTGATAATATCAAAATATTCAAAATTGGACCTTCCTAATGACTAATTCCTGGGCAAATGAACCAAATGGACACTTACTTATAGATGCGGAGTGGCTCAATAATCACATTGACGACCCGAATTTACGCATATTTGACTGCACAACTCGTTTAATCCCTGACGATAAATTAGGCTACCGTATCGAGGACGCTCGCGACAACTGGGCTGCAGGCCATATACGTGGCTCTGGATACCTCAACTGCCAAAGCGACATGTGTGATACCAATAGCAAATTTCGATTCATGCTATCCGCCCCTCATGAATTTGCTAGATCAGTTGGCTCGCTAGGAATAGGTGATAATACAAAAGTGGTCTTGTATAGTACCGCGGAGTTGTTTTGGTCTACGCGAGCTTGGTGGGCTCTCTATGCAAACGGTTTTGATAATGCAGTCATTTTAAATGGTGGATTACAAGAATGGATTAATTTGGGACATCCAATTAGCACAGATCCGTGCACATATCCTGAAACTACGTTTACCCCAAAGAGACGGAATGAAGTCATCGTAGATAAAAACCAAGTTCTTTCATCCATAGGTGATCAAAAAATATGCCTTATAAATGCTTTAAGTGAAGAACAGTATCGGGGCACAGGTGGAATGGTTTTCGGTCGCCCGGGACATATTCCTGGTTCAGGTAATGCTCCATATTCTGCTCTAGCAAACTTCTCAACGGGCACCCTAAATGATCCTGATACAGTTAAGAGCACGCTTGAAAAATCAGGAGCTATAAAAGACGACAAAATCGTTAATTATTGCGGCGGCGGCATTTCAGCCACTATTGGTTTTTTTGCCCAAAAACTTTTAGGTTATGAGAACATCGCTTTGTACGATGCATCTATGCAAGAATGGGGTTTCGACAAAACGCTACCAATTGAGACCAGCAAATAAATAGTTAGAAATATAATATAAAATTACTCTTAAAAAGAGAGATTCATAACGAAATGGTTCATTAAAATGTCTCTACCAAATTCATTTCTTAATCGTTTATCTCTACCCGTGGTTGCTGCTCCAATGTTTCTTGTATCAGGCCCTGAAATAGTTATCTCATGTTGTAAAGCTGGAATAGTAGGAACTTTTCCTGCCCTTAATCAACGATCAACTGAAGGACTGAATGAATGGATAGAGCAAATTAAAGATTCGACAGACGATAATGATGCACCATTCGGAATTAATTTAATTGTTCATAAAACTAATCCACGCGTTGAAGCAGACCTTCAATCTTGTGTTCATCACAAAGTACCGCTGATTATAACTTCATTGGGAGCGGTCGCAGATTTAGTTGATGAAGTGCATTCCTATGGAGGGCTTGTGTTTCATGACGTAACCACTGTTCGTCATGCCCAAAAAGCGACAGAAGCAGGTTGTGACGGATTAATACTTGTTTGCGCCGGAGCAGGAGGACACGCTGGAATATTAAGTCCGTTCGCCCTACTGCCTGAAATAAGAAAATTCTTTGAAGGAACAATATTACTTGCTGGATCACTTTCAGATGGTCGTTCCATTGCAGCAGCTCAAATGCTAGGTGCTGACCTAGCCTATTTAGGGACCAGATTTATAGCCACAAAAGAAAGTCATGCAGCAGAAAAGTTTAAACAAATGATAGTGGCTAGCTCTGCAAAAGACATCATTCATACCCCTGCTATATCCGGAATACCCGGAAGCTTTCTTAGGCCTAGCATCGTAGCCGCAGGTTTCAATCCAGACCAGCTTCCTGAGAAAGGCACAGATCAGGCTGAGTTTGGAGACAATATGCAAGAGGAACGAAAAGCCTGGCGAGATGTTTGGTCAGCAGGACAAGGCGTAGGCCAAATAGATGATATCTTAAATGTAGCCGAACTAGTTAAAAAACTTAAATCAGAATACAGACAAAGTATCGCAGACTTCGATCTGACTATTTCAAATTACAGTTAATTGAATTATTAAAACCTAACTATTATATTTTAATTTTTTGAAGCTTTAGTATTTATTTTTCTGGAGGAACTTCATTTGGGTGCAGTTTGTCAGGCTGTAAATAAGGAGCTGTCATTTCAAATATTTCTTGAGTTCTGCAATACCTAGGACCACCTAAGCGTCCAACTGGAGCTAGTTTATAAGGGTCTATATATTTATCCTCAATAATTAAATCTTCTCGAACATGCCAACAGAGTATTTTACCAATAACTAGATGCGTAACCCAGTCACTTCCAAAATCTATAATTCTATCAAACTCACATTCCATAGCTACCGGTGCATTGGCAATACGAAAAGCGTCAACGAAGTCAGATGATACTGTTTCCAGATTTCCTTTTGAAAACTCATCCTCATCAGGAGAAAAGTTTGCTGAAGTTGCGTTCATTTTTTCTTCCCAGCCATTCACAACTGTATGAATAACATACCCTTTCGTATCAGTAATATTCTTCGCTGTATCCTTCATACGACGCTCTCTTTCACCAACCGAAATAGATACCATTGGTGGATAATGAGATACCATTGTAAAAAAACTAAACGGAGCTAGATTAGGAACACCTTTATTACTAATAGAACTAACCCAAGCAATGGGTCTAGGAACAATAGAACCAATCAACATGCGATACGCCTGTTGATGATCAATCATGTCAGCCTTAAACGTACGATAACTCATTTTACTTCCCACCCATTAATTTCTAATGTCGTTATACCCTTACGTAACTCTTTCATCATCTCCAGTTCACGAGCATCTCGATCTTTTGCTGAAGTAATCACTTCTTTTATTCTGTCATTAGGTATGACTACAACTCCATCGAAATCTCCTATCACTAAATCACCTGCCTCGACAATTACATCCCCAATTGGCAGTGATTCTGCTATAGCACCCTTAAATTCTGGATTTTTTTCAGTTCCTCGCATACAAGTACCCCTTGAAAAAACTGGAAAACCCATTTCAATCATTGCCTTTCCATCTCGAACACAACCATTAATGACCAAACCAGCGACACCTCGTGATTGAGCAGATACAGACATAACTTCTCCCCAATAACCTGCCTCATAAAATCCGCTCATATCAGCCACCAAAATATCGCCTGGACGAGCTTCAGCTAAAGCATAATGTAGCCATAAATTATCTCCTGGCGCCCCTTTAACAGTAAAAGCAGGGCCACACAAACCTAACGAAGAATTCAGAGGTTTTATTGCGGATGGTAATGATCCAATTTTTCCAGCGGCTTCATGAATTGACGAAGTAGAAATTGATCTCGCTTCATCAATTATTTCTGGAGTCGGTCGTTTAAAGTCTGTAGAAAAAATACTACCCATTTCTCAATTCCTATTCGTGTTCTGAAATATTACTTTGTACATTTTTAAAATTTCCGTTCTTTAAAGCAATTATCTACTATGCTCTATAAGAAAACTGTTAACTTATCTTAAACTTAAACCTCGGACTATAAAACATGACTGGCATACTATCTGGACTACGTATAATAGAAGGTTCAGCCTTCGTTGCCGCCCCTCTTTGCGGAATGACCATTGCACAAATGGGGGCAGATGTAATTCGCTTTGATCTCCCAAGCGGAGGAATAGATTATCGTCGATGGCCAAAATCAGATAATGGAACAAGTATCTATTGGGCAAGTATGAATAAGGGAAAAAGATCTTTAGCTGTCGATTTTCGTCGTCCAGAAGGACAAGAGTTATTAACAGAACTTATTACTGCCCCAGGTAAAGAAAACGGTATTTTATCTACAAATTTTCCAATGAGAGACTGGCTTGATTATGAGACTTTAAAGAAAAGACGAGCCGATCTGATAGCCATGAATATAATTGGCAACCCTGATGAAAGTGTAGCTGTCGACTATACTGTGAACGCAGCGGTGGGTTTTCCTTTAGTAACAGGTTCAGGTAACAATAAAAGTCCTGTAAATCATGTTTTTCCTGGGTGGGACGTAGCCACAGGGTATGCGGCTGCGATGGGTGTTTTAGCTGCTGAGAGATATCGAAACAGAACTGGCAAAGGCCAACAAATAAAGCTTTCTCTTTCAGATGTTGCCTTCTCAACTGTTGGTAACCTTGGATATATTGGGGAAGTCCAAATTAATAAAGAAGAACGACCAAATATTGGAAACAGCATATATGGAAGTTACGGCGAGGATTTTGCTACAAAGGACGGGCGAAGGGTAATGATTATTGCTGTGTCTGTTTCACAATGGAGGAAACTATTAGATGCTACTGAGTGTCACGATTCCATAAGCAATGTTGAAAAAGAGATGGGTCTAGACTTCAACCTAGAAGAACATCGATTTGAAGCACGCAGAGAAATAGGAAGTATTATTGGTCCTTGGTGTAAGAGTCGTAACCTTAGTGATATACGCAAGATTTTTGAGGAAAATAACGTCTGCTGGGGACCATTCCAAAGTTTCAGTCAAATGGTAAATGAAGATCCCAGATGTTCTACAAAAAATCCTTTATTTGCCGAAATGGACCAGCCCGGGTTGGGAAAATATTTAATTCCAAGGATCCCTCATCAATTCAGTGAAATCGAGCATAAACATACAAGAGCTCCTCGATTAGGAGAGCACACAATCCAGATACTTGCTGACGAAATCGGTCTGAGTCAGAGTAAGATTGGTGAACTACATGATTCAGGGATTATATATGAAGCAGAAAATGAAAAAAAACGCTAAAATAAGTTATGGTGACTGGACACCATATGTAGAGAGTTCAACAGAACAAATTGACCTAACTCAGGTCAGAAAACTCGCAGGGGTTCTAAATATTGATGAGACCGCTTTTGAGGTTGAAAACGATCTCCCTCCTATGTGGCATTGGTTGTTCTTTTTACATCGCGCAGCCACAGAAAATATTGGGGAAGATGGGCATCCAAAACGGGGAGGCTTTTTCCCGCCTATTGAACTACAGAGACGCATGTTTGCAGGAGAACAAATCATTTTTCACTCTCCACTAAAAATAGGACTTCCAGCTACTCGCACTGGAACAATAATCAACCTAGAAAAAAAAGTAGGACGAAAAGGGCCCATGATCCTTTTGAGCGCCCATTACCAGATTAAACAGAATGAAGTACTTTGCATCGAAGACACTCATAACATTGTTTACTTAGATAATAATGATCCTACTCCGACGCCTGGGGGAGATTCTTATGTGCCCCCAAACAATAAATGGTATAAGAAACACAAAGCAGATCCAGTATTTTTATTCCGCTACTCTGCTCTAAGTTTTAACAGTCATAGAATACACTATGATAGAGATTATGCAGTTAATGTAGAAAAGTACCCGGGACTTATAGTCCATGGTCCACTTACCGCACTTTTATTATCTGAACTTGTAAGGTCTAAAATAAATAAACCGATGAAGTCATTTAGTTTTCGTGGTCAGGCACCCATATTTGAACCTTGGCCCTTTTATGCAATAGGAACTCCCTCAAAAGATGGCGAAATCAATCTTGAGGCCGTTCGTAATGACTCGGTCGTCGCTATGACAGCAACAGCCAAATTTGATTAGGTAATAATAATGATTATTTCCCAGCATTCTCTCAATCCAATTGAATCAAAATTGGCACTAAAATTATGTCAAGAGGCAATGGTTTCTGCTGAGTCACATTTGCAGAATTTAAAATCATCAACAAGTGGTCTGGCTACTAAAGGTGGTAAAATTGATTCTGAATTTCTTCTAAGCAATCAATATGCAGTGCACGGATTTGCTTGGATGGCAACCTATATCATTGCCTTAAAGCAATTATTATCTTGGGCAGAAAAGCTTAGTTCCGATGAACGATTAGGAGATTTGGAAACTTTAATTTTACAATGTGGTTTTGGCGGCTACTTGAAGCAGTTACGTCATGGAATCGCCATGAGCCAAGATGAGTTTGCTAGACCTGGTGATCTTGGGATTGAAAGGACTGAGGATTTATATACCTCCACTATAGATCAGCTTATCAGTCAAGGAGATAGTATCTATGTCAGGTCGCAAATCGCTAAAATTCTCTGTGAAAATATTGGCACAGGTAATTTTGGAGCCCTAGGATTAAACGAAACTTACACTATAATTCGTGAACAGTTTTCTAGATTCTCTGATGATCGAATAGCACCAGCTGCTCAGAGATGGCATATTAATGATGAATTGATTCCGTTAGAAATAATTGAAGAAATGAGTGATTTAGGCGTTTTTGGTCTCACGCTCCCTGAAGAGTATCAAGGACTGGGAATGGATAAAGTATCTATGTGCGTTGTTACCGAAGAATTATCACGTGGATACATAGGTGTGGGTTCCTTAAGTACTAGATCAGAAATTGCAGCAGAGCTTATTAGGTTTAACGGTACTGGCGAACAAAAAGAACATTATTTAGCAGCAATATCTTCTGGAAAAATTCTTCCCACCGCAGTTTTTACGGAGCCGAACCATGGTTCAGATTTAGCTCACATAAGAACACGCGCAGAACGAAATGGTAATTCTTACGTGATAACGGGAAATAAAATATGGATTACACATGGAGCGCGATCGGATCTAATGACATTACTTGCTCGAACCAATGCTGACGATTCAGGGTATGGCGGACTAAGCATGTTTTTAGCCGAAAAACCCAGAGGAAGCATTGAAAATCCCTTCCCGGCTAAAGGAATGAGTGGAAGTGAAATTAAAGTCCTCGGGTATAGAGGAATGAAAGAATATGAAATTGCCTTCGACGGATTTGAAATTAGTAAAACTTCTCTTTTAGGGGGAGCTGAAGGAAATGGTTTTAAGCAGCTTATGTCTAGCTTTGAAACTGCACGTATTCAAACTGCTGCTCGAGCAGTTGGCGTAGCACAGAATGCGTTAGAGTTATCATTGAAATATGCAAATGATCGATCTCAGTTTGGCAGTAGTATAGTGAACTTTGACCGTGTTGCAGGAAAAATAGGTTGGATGGCAGTAGAAACTATGATTGTTCGACAATTGACTTACTTTGCTGCTCGTCAGAGAGACGCTGACCAAAGATGTGACATAGAAGCAGGTATGGCAAAATTATTGGCTGCCAGAGTTGCATGGTCAAATGCAGATAATGGCCTCCAAATACACGGTGGTAATGGTTACGGAGAAGAGTTTGTTATTTCTAGGTTACTTTGTGATGCTCGTATTCTAAATATATTTGAAGGTGCCGCTGAAATTCAAGCTGGCATCATTGCTCGTGGACTTCTTAATCGTCCGAATAGGCCGTAATGAATCATTATTATGAATAAGACCGAAATATTAATTTTTGATACAGTTACCAAACTAGGACCTGAATCCTCTAAGAATGTTGTAATAGCTGGATCACACGGTGGTGTATACGCCGGCTTTGAAGCCGCCACTGCACAAGTTCGTGGCATTATACTTCATGACGCTGGAGTAGGTCTCGATAATGCGGGAATTGGATCTTTAAAATATTTAGATAAATTAGAAATAGCAGCTGCAGTTGTAGACTACCGCACAGCAGTTATTGGTGATGGTCAAAGTCTAGCTAATAACGGTAGAATCAGTTTTGTAAATAATGCCGCCGCAAAATCAGGATGTGCCGTTGGTCAAACCTCAATAGAATGTGCAAATGAAATGAAATTATCTCCTTTTATTTCAATGCCAGTGCCAGTTTATGAAGAAGCGCGTTTTACTATTCGAGATGGAAGTGATGGGATTATAGTAAGAGGATGCGATTCAGTTTCTTTAGTAAAAGAAGAAGATGAAGATACAGTGGTCATAACTGCATCACATGGTGAAGTTCTTGCATCCTCACCAACGTGGGGAAACCGTCCTTTGGTTTTAGCAGCTGTGTTCAACGATGCTGGCTCTAATTCGGTTAGCCGCTTACCAGACCTGGACAAGCTAGGCATCCCGGCTGCCACGGTTTCATATTCAAGCGCAAAGATTGGCGATGCGAGATCAACATATAATGATGGTATAATCTCTCATTTTAATGAGAGTGCTATAGATTTAAATCTCAAAGTTGGTATGACTACTATCGAATTTGTCGACGAGATTAATAAAAATACTAGCTAAAGAATGATTTTGATTTATTTATTATTTGTTCTTCAGATATCATATATTCAGCCTCGAGAGGTATTGAAAAAGGTATAGGGATACGAGCCCCACCCATACGCTTCACAGGTGCTTTGAGTATATTGAATAAATGTTCGCTTACTTCCGAAGAAATTTCACCGCCGAATCCACCTACCTTCACTGCCTCATGCACAATCATGAGTCGGCCTGTTTTTTTAACTGAATTAAAAACGGAATCTTTATCCCAAGGCCATAGTGTCCTTAAATCAATCACTTCAACAGATATACCTTCATCAGCAAGGCTTAAAGCGGCCTTCTTGACAACGTTAACCATAGCGGACCAGGTTACGATTGTAAGATCACTGCCAGTAAGTACTTTTCTAGCTATGCCTAGAGGAATAGGATCAGAATCATTTTCTTCAACTTCACCTTCAGCACCCCATAACCCTTTGTGCTCCATATAAACAACGGGATCGTCACAACGAATTGCAGCCTTAAGCAAACCACGATTATCAGCAGGAGTTGCTGGCGTTACAACTACTAGACCTGGTACGTGTGTGTACCAAGCCTCGGGAGACTGGGAGTGTTGAGCGGCTATGCCACCCCGAATACCTATGGGCATACGAGCGATCATTGGAACTCTCGCCTGCCCTCCAAACATATAACGAGCTTTAGCAGCCTGATTAACCAGTTCATCGACCGCACACATTGCAAAGTCAGAAAAGCGTAACTCAGCAATAGGACGGGTACCAGCCAGAGCAGCACCAATTGCCGCCCCCATAATAGTTGCTTCCGAAATTGGTGTATCGACAATTCTATCAGCGCCAAATTCAGCCTGTAGATCTTTATATTGTCCACCCATACCACCTTCAAATCCTAAATCTTCTCCCAAAGCCCAGACGGTAGAATCACGTTCCATCTCCTCTTTAAGAGCTAGCCTTGCGGCTTCGGCATAAGTCATCTTTGTCATCAATTCGCTCCTTCCGCCGGTGAACCGACATCTTGAACGTCAGTGAATGCATCAGACACATCAGGCCAAGGCGCCTCATGCGCATCAGAAACATAATTGGCTATCAATTCTTTAGCCTGATCTTTGGCTTTATCAATTTCTTCTATAGAAACTCCTTGATCCTTCAACCAAGTTTCTGTTCTAGGCATTGGCTCATTTTTTAATGCACTTTCAACTTCACTTGGATTTCGATAAAGAGCTTCATCATGAGCATAGTGTCCTTTAAGTCTGTAGGTCATTGCTTGAATTAATTGTGGACCACTTCCTGCACGGATTTCATCGACAACTCTTGCAGCTGTGCTATCCACTAATAAGAGATCATTGCCATCAATAGTGATTGCTGGAATCCCATAGCTTTTTGCCCGAGCTTCAATTCCATCTCCTGCAGTAACAGTTTTCGTAGTCGTAGTTGCAGCAATTTGATTATTCTCACAAACGAATAAAACTGGCAATTCGTATACCTTTGCCCAGTTTAGAGCTTCCATGAATGGACCCCTGTTGATACCACCGTCACCTATAAAGTTTACTATAATCTTATCTTGTTTGAGTAACTTTATCGCCTGCGCAGCACCTACCGAAATTGTACACCCATCAGCTATTACCCCATTTGCACCAAGCATTCCAACGGAGAAGTCAGCAATATGCATTGAGCCTCCCTTTCCCCCGCTGGTGCCTCCTACTCGTCCAAACAATTCTAACATCATTGCCCTAGGATCAGCCCCTTTGGCGATAGAGTGACCATGACCTCTATGATAGCTAGTGAGCAGGTCATCATTACGCAAATTTTCACAGATTCCTACAGCGATAGCCTCTTCACCAATATATTGATGGACAGATCCTCTTACATTTCCCGCATGAAAATTCTCTGCAGCAGCTTCCTCAAATGCTCTAATAAGAAGCATTTTTTTATACATATTAAATATTCTAGCCGGCTCATTCGTTTGGACTTGCGCCACTCTTTTTTCTCCTTCTTAATACAATATCTATAGCATTGGCTTACGGCTAATTACTGTTAGTATTACTCGGCAGATCCATCAGGTAAAGATAAACTAGACATGAAAACTCCATAAGAGAGAAAATGGTGACAATATGAATAAAAAGACCACTGAGACACTTAGCGGAGATAACGTGCGCCTCGAGATGTCGGGTGGCGAAGTTCTTGCAGAAATGTTCAAACGTCACAAAGTAGGACCGATGTTTGGAATGGCGGGGTTTCAGCTACTACCATTCTATGACGCAGTGCGTAATCTGAGCATGGATCATACTTTAATTGCAGATGAAAGAAGCGGAGCATTTATGGCTGATGCCTGGGCTAGAGTCACCTGTCGACCAGGCGTATGTGATGCTACACTGGGCCCAGGAGCTACAAACCTGTTAACCGCGCTTACAGAATCTTTAAATGCGGGAATTCCAGTCATAGCAATGATTGGAGATACTAATCGTGTTCATTCTTGGAAAAACATGACACAAGAGACAAACCAAGTTGAAATGCTTCGCCCAGCTGTAAAAGAAGTCATTAGAGTAGAAGTCGGCACACGTATTCCCGAGCATGTTAGATACGCATATACGGTGGCAACATCAGGTCGACCAGGGCCAGTTCTCTTAGACGTGCCAGAAGATATATGTCATGGAGTATTTGAATTCGATGCTGACGACTTATTTATAGATGAATCAACAATAACTTCGCCAGCTATTAGAACGCGACCTAGCTTGGAAGACATTAAAAAATCTGCTTCGTTACTTTCCAAGGCTAAAAGACCAATAATTCTTGCCGGTGGTGGTGTCCATATATCGCAAGCTCAAGAAGCTCTAACCGCATTTGCAACGGAACAGTCAATTCCAGTAGCTCACACTTTATCTGGCAAGGGATCAATAGCTTGCACCGACAAACTTTCTTTGGGCCTATTTGGTAGATATGATCGCACTGCTAATCAGGTCATCGATAATAGTGACTGTATTTTAGTAGTCGGTTGCAAACTTGGCGAAATAGCAACCAAACGTTACACTATACCACGCCCTGGTATCCCAATAATACACCTAGATATCTATCCTGAAGAAATAAGCAGATGGGCTAAGACAGATATACGGCTTTGGGGTGATGCACGAGAGAGCCTTAATGAATTGCGTGAAGCGCTTTCCGCAAACTCTGAAAATACTAGAAAGAAAAGAGATTCATACATTAATGAACTTACAAAAGGCAAAGATAAATGGAGGGCAGATGTAAATGCACGCCTAACGTCTAAAGAAGAACCAGTTAATATGGCTCGCTTGTGTCATGAGTTAAACAATGTTTTACCCGCAGATTCAATATTAGTTGCCGATGGTGGTTTTGCAGCTCACTGGACAGGGCTACTGTATGATACAAAACAATCAGGCAGAGGTTTTATAGTAGACAGAGGGATGGCATCAATAGGATATGGTGTCGCTGGTGGTATTGGAGCACAATTAGCGGCTCCTGAAAAATCGGTTTTTTCCCTGACAGGTGACGGCGGATTAAATATGACTCTGGGTGATTTAGAAACGGCAGCGCGTCTAAAGGTCCCCCTCACCATGATCGTAGTCAACAATGCGGCCTCAGGATATATAAAGGCTTTACAGCACGCTATGTTTAGTGGCCGTTATCAGTCTTCAGATCTATCAGATTTGAACTATGCAGATATAGCTGAATCACTTGGATGTAAGGGGATAAGAGTTACTAAACCAAACAAATTAGCTGAAGCCTTTAAAGAAGCACTATCAGAACGCAATTTGCCTACCCTGATAGATGTAGTTGTTACGCGAGACGCAGCACAAATGCTTCCAGGGGTCGATAACCGATCAGCACCAATCAAAAAAGGCGACCGAATTGCCTAAAATATTATTTAAGAGGAAGAGATGAAAGCCAAAAACTCTACCAATTATCCTGATCGCATACTAGAAATGTACAAAACAATGACTCTTATTCGTGCCTTTGAAGAGATTGCTGAAGAAGCCTTTGATGCTGGATTAGTTAATGGTTCAATTCATCAATATATAGGCGAAGAGGCCATAGGAACGGCAGTATGTGCAAACCTAAAAAGAAGCGATTATATTCTCTCAAATCATCGTGGACATGGGCATGCTATAGCAAAAGGTGCTGACCCTGAGGCAATGATGAAAGAACTATTGGGAAGAGAAGGAGGGACAAGTGGCGGCAAAGGAGGATCAATGCACATAGCTGACTTTTCTGTTGGAATGTTGGGAGCGAATGGAGTGCTTGCTGACGGCCTAACTATGGGAGTAGGAGCCGCACAAGCTTTAGTTTTAAGAGAAGAGAACGCAATAGTTGCCGTGTTTGTAGGAGATGGCACAACGAATCGCGGCCCCTTCTACGAGGCTCTTAATTGGGCTATGATTTATAAACTGCCAATTCTTTTTGTTTGTGAAAATAATACTTATGCATCTTCCACAGCAACACAAACTGTAACCGCTGGACCTGGACCAGTTGCACGCGCAGAAGCTTTCGGCATGCCTGCTTTTGATGTGGATGGAAACGATGTCTGCGCCGTGGATGAAATAGCTGGCACATTAATTGAAAAAATACGTAATGGTCATGGCCCTCATTTTCTTCACGCACGGACTTATCGGATCAAAGGACATATCTCCCGAGATAAAATGCTTTATAGACCAGAGGGGGAAACAGAGGCTCATTTAGTAAATGAACCTCTTCTAAAATGCAAAGATTGGATGATTAAAAACGGTATCAAACAAAAGGAAATTGATGATATTAGCAGCATGGCTTATGAGCAAATTAAGGAAGCTCTTGAAGCAGCTAAGAATGCACCCTTTCCCGACAAAACACTCACCTATACAGATGTGCAGGATCTAGGCAATCCATATCTTGGAGGCAGCTCATGACTAATAACAAAATGACCCATGCCTCAGCAGTACGTGAAGGACTAGCTGAAGAAATGAGGCGAGATCCATTAGTTTGGGCATTAGGTGAAGATCTAAGCACGGCTCATGGAGGAACAAGCGCTGATCAATATCGTGGATTAATAGACGAATTTGGAGAAAAGCGAATTGTAAATACGCCAATTTCTGAAAATACTATAATGGGTGCCGCTGTGGGAGCTGCAGTAGCTGGAACAAGACCCGTTGCAGATTTACGAATGGCCGATTTTGCAATGTGTGCAGTTGACGAACTTGTTAATCAAGCCGCTAAAATTCGATACATGTTTGGTGGACAAGCAAGAGTCCCCCTAGTGGTACGCCAAGCAATAGGAGTACGTAAAGGTGGGGCAGCTCAACACTCACAATCAACAGAAGCATGGTATATTCATACCCCTGGTCTAGTAGTTGTAGCTCCCGCAACAGCAGCTGATGCTAAGGGATTGATGAAATCTGCAATACGAGCTGACGACCCAGTTGTATATATGGAGCATAAAGATCTTTGGATGGCTGAGGGTGAAGTTTCAGAAGACCCGGAAGAATTAGTCGAAATTGGTAAAGCAAGCATAATGAAATCGGGAAGTGACCTAACTCTTGTTTCTTGGTCAAAAATGGCTCTACTTTCTCTGGAAGCCGCCAAAATCCTTGAAGTGGATAATATTTCAGTCGAGGTTATAAACTTGCGCAGTCTCTGGCCCTGGGACAAAGACTTGGTCTATAAATCGGTCTCCAAAACGGGACGTCTCCTAGTGGCACAAGAATCAGTTCAAGTAGCAGGGTTTGGAGCAGAAATTTCTGCTGACGTGACAGAAAATCTAAATGATCAACTAAAAACTCATGTCCGTCGCATAGGAGCGCCAAGAACTCCTGTTCCTTATGCGGAAACAATGGAAAACGAATATCGTGTAACAACAGAACGCATTATTGAAAAAGTAAAAGAACTGATGAGTTAAAAAACCCCTCTATTGAAAAATAGATTTAAGTTTTCTTACTGCACACTCCGGAGCCGTAAGAATGGGACGTTCTGCTATAGTAGAAATTTTTTTGGCTACTCCCCCCATGGAAAATTGACCTAGCATTAAACTATCGCACTCAGTTACTTTTTCTGCAGCTTCAATTATCAATGAATCTGAGCCTTCTTCGTCACCATCTAGTATTTTCTGAAACGCTCCTTCTGCAACCTGAGATGTAATAGAAAAATCAAGAGATCTTTCGTCAGTATATCTAATAATATCATTCGTTAGAAAACCAAGGGATGATTGGGCACTTGTCACTACACCCAACCTTGGTCCGTGCTTAAGGCCTTCTTCAATCATAGCTTCAAATGAAGTTAATATTGGAATATCAAAACCCTTTCTTCCTTCTTCAACTAATGGACCAAAAACTGAACCACAAAATATTATACCATCAGCGCCAGTCGTCTTGCTGTAGCTGAAAAGCTCAGCAATTCTCGCATAGGCCTCATCAGGATACTCTGGGCTTACTGAGAAATCGGGATTAACAAAATCAGCATATAACGATTCATCTAACAAACACACTGATGATGCCTCAGGCCACAAAACTGAAAAAGCCTCCCTAACAGCTGGAAAAGCTACATCAACAGGAGAAATTATTCCTATTCTGATGCGTGACATTTCAAAATATCTCCAAAAATAATGAGTGACTTTACTTACTGCATTGGTGAAAAAGAAACTGGCTTGAGAATTTTATTTTCCATTTTCACTAAAAGCTCTGATGCCTTTAGCTCTTCAATATATTCAAGCCATCCTGGATCCTTATACATCTCCGTTCGACGCCTCTCTCGTTCACCTTGGTTTTCATAACGCCATAAATGAACGATTTGGCTTAGATCTCCAACATCACATGTAAACATACCAATAAAGTCTTCAAGATATTTCATCTGATATGGTAAAGCCATTCTTTCCCAAAGAGACAAAAAATCTCCCGTGCGAGCAGCTTTCGTATAATAAGTACGATGATCAATAATCATAATGCCTCCTCCCTTAGAAGGGTAATCTCATTAAAAAACTTCATAACTTAGAGAGCCAGAAGCAAATTTCACTAGTTGAAATATGATAATAAATAAAACATAAGCAGTCGTACTAGCTGTCTTTTACTCAATCTTTGTATGAGGGATCAATTTGATCTAAACGACGCAAAAAACCGGGCCAATCAGCACTTCCACGACCAGAATCATGTGACTTCCTTTGTGCTTTATATGTTTTTAGTACTTCTTCTGAAGGCAAACTAAATTTTGCTCCGGTTGCCTGAAGTCGTAATTGTAGTTCACAAGCATCCGCTATATCACGCATACGAACAAACGCATCCCTCACAGATTTTCCGCATGTTACCACACCGTGATTACGCATTAACAAAACGTTTTTATCTCCGATATTACTGGCAATACGTGCGCGTTCTTCTAAATTTTCTGTTATACCCTCATAGTCGTGATAGCCGATATCTCCGATAAATCGCATTGCAGTCTGAGACACTGGAAGTAAACCATCAGTTTGATTGGCTACAGCTATACAGGCTGGTATATGTGTATGATAACAACAGTTCACATCCTTCCGATCTTTCAGAAGCCCTCCGTGCAAGGTAAACCCAGGTCTATTGACATGCACTGACTCATCGACATCTTTCTGAGTCATATCAACTTTAACAAGATTTGATGCGCTAACTTCATTGTAAAGAAGTTCATGGGCTTTAATTAAAAAATAGTTTGGTTCATCAGGAACCCTCATAGATATATGATTATAGATACTATCTGCCCAACCATATTCATGCGCCAACCTATAAGCAGCAGCAAGATCAACTCTTGCCGTCCATTCAGACTCCCCAGCCTGATGACGTAATGAGGGTATATCCCTCAGGTTATCAACATTAGCATTCAACTTTTTACTTCCAAAGAAAATTGATTTTTATATTTAATCAGGCTTAGAAAAGTATAATTATTCAATATCAGACACGTAGAACTTTTCCAGGATTCATAATATTTTCTGGATCCAAGGCTTTTTTTATACTTCTCATTAAGCTAACTGCCTCCCCGTGTTCAGCAATCAGGAAATCTATTTTTCCTGCTCCAATACCATGCTCTCCGGTGCATGTGCCCCCCATGGCTAAAGCCCTTTTAACTATTCGATCATTGCAATCTTTCGCTCTTTTCATTTCTTCTTCATCATCTATATCAACCAGAAATATACTATGAAAATTTCCATCCCCTACATGCCCAACAATGGGTGCATCAAAGCCGGATTCTTTCGTATCCAGTTCAGTCTCTGAGATACATTCAGCTAACTGAGATATAGGAACACAAACATCAGTAGAAATACCCTGTTTACCTGGAGCTTGCGCAATACAAGCATGATAGACATCGTGCCTCGCCTGCCACAAATTGTTACGCTCTTCTGTTGAACTGGCCCACTGAAACGCTGACCCACCAAACTCATCAATAATAGCCCGTACTTGGTTAGTCTGTTCCTCCACATTGGCTTCACTTCCATGAAACTCATAAAAAAGAGTAGGTTTGGATTCATACTGATCTAGCTTTGAATACTGAATAGTCCAATCCATCATTAAAGAATCTAAAAGCTCTATTCTCGCAACTGGAATGCCGGACTGTATTGTTAATATAACACTATCAACGGCATCAGCGGTTGAAGGAAATTGGCACACTGCAGAAGTTATTTTTTCTGGAATTCCATGAAGTTTAAGATGAACTTCAGTTATAACTCCCAGTGTCCCTTCCGAGCCAATGAAAACTCGAGTTAAGTCATAGCCAGCAGAAGATTTCTTTGCCCTGCCACCCGTCCTCACTATTCTACCATCAGCGGTAACTACTGTAAGGCCGATGACATTCTCACGCATAGTTCCGTATCGGACAGCATTCGTACCACTAGCTCTTGTGGCGGCCATTCCACCAATGGAAGCATCTGCGCCAGGATCAATGGGAAAGAAAAGACCTGTATCTCTTAGATGTTCATTCAATTGTTTTCTGGTTACACCAGCTTGAACACGACAATCAAGATCTTCAGGGTTGACCTCTATTACTGCATTCATCTGCATTAGGTCTATAGTAATTCCACCATGAAGCGCCGTTACATGTCCCTCAACCGAAGTGCCTGTTCCAAATGGAATTACTGGAGTGCTATAGTTCGCACAAATTTTTACAATTTCAGCAACTTCTTCAGTTGAATTCGGAAAACAAACGGCATCAGGAGGAAAGGCAGCAAAATAATCTTCTCCATGACCGTGATGTTCCCGAACAGCCATAGTAGTCGTAATTCTATCTCCTAGCAAATTGCCCAAATCTTCAATTACTTCTGGGTTTACTTCCCTAGGTACTTTAGCAACATCCGACATAACAGATTCACCTTTATTTGTTTATATCATAACAAGTTCTACTAGTGGGTATTATAAAAAACATAGCCTCATGTATAATAAACAAGCAAATAATAATTAATCGAGTGTAGGGTCAAGTATCACCTTCCCTATACCGGAACGGCTATCAACTAATGCATGGGCTTCTGCTGCTTCACTTAACGGCATCACTCGGTCTATTAGTGTTTTTATCTCTTGTTCCCCTGCTAATTTAAGTGCCTTATCTAATCCCCCCGGCTGTTCACGTGGCTCGCCAATAATTTGAAGCTGAAAAAGATAGAGTTTCCAAAGGTCCAGAGACACTTGACCTCCGGCGTGTGCCCCAGCAGTCACAAGTTTTCCTTCCCTACCAAGACTGTTAAAAGCACCGTTAAAAAGATCAGGGTCACCTATGTTTTCACAAACTAGTTTCACTCCCTGCCCCTCCGTTATTCGGGAAACTTCCTCTGCCAAATCTTGTGATCTATAATTAACACCAAAATCTGCTCCCACCGACATCGCAGCCTCAACTCTCACATCTGCACCAGCTGCGGCTATTACGTTAGCACCATTTAGTTTTGCCACCTGTACGGCAGCACTACCCAAACCTCCAGCAGCTCCCATAACTAGCACCCAATCATTTTCAGAAATATTTCCAATACCCTCTACTTGATTAATGGCGGTGGCTAAATGTCTTCCGATTACAGTCGCATCATAGAATTCTAAGTTATCTGGAATTGAATGGACTACAGAATCAGGAACTTTAACATATTCGGCATAACCACCCCAGACATTTACCCCAAGAAAATCAACACCTCCTACTCCTGGTAACTTCACTGCTGACGGATCATCCGAAGGAACAAAAAGACTACAATAAACACGATCACCAATTTTACAATTTTCTACTTCCTGACCTACTCGCTCAATTACACCAGAAGGATCAACTCCAAGCACATGAGGAAGCGGAGGAGTGCGAGCATAATTATTAGCTCGCACTTCTAGATCAAGAGTTCGATTAACCGACACAGCCTGTACTTTTACTAAAACATCATTTAGCCCGAGCTCCGGTGTTGGTATTTCCTCGTACTTAAGAACTTCTGGCCCACCAAACTCATGCATAACTGCAGCTTTCATTTCCTACCCCTGTTATAATTGTTTTGTTATAACCTTTTCGAACGAAGACTATTAATTTCCAAGTAATAGTGAAAGTAAATGTGAACTGAGGATACTAACCTCAGTTCAAAGAAACTAATCATTACTTCGGTGGTATAATTGGCAACAGAACATATGGTGACTTCTCTTCATCAACATGGAGGGTTACAGAGTTATCAAAAACGTCCATAGGTCTATTAACCGGATCATCGTGTAAAAAAGGACCAACTCCGGTAAAGGTATTTTTCATGTTAGACAATCCGGTGTTTGGCTCGCCCGGATAAACATAATCACATCCTCTTATTGATAAAGCAAAACGATAACCTTCAGGAACTACGATCCCTGTCGCATGTATTTCTATATCTAGTTCATATACATCGCCTGGAACTAATTCCTCTATTTCATCATGCGTATGATAAGGAGCCCATTTTTCAGACTTATCTGGATCTATCTTACGATGAGACGCTCTTAACCAACCCGAGGCAACGGGTGTATGAGGATCAAGTGCTCCTCTAAATGTTACCTCTTTTAGGTCAGACTGAAACACACGAAGTATAACAAAAATATCTGCATCTTTTGTATCAGAAGAAGCGAATAACTTAACAGCCATTGGTCCACAAATTTCAGTTTCACTCTCAACAGGACTAGAAACAAATGTTAGTCCATCACCCATCGCTTTATATGACATCTCAGACTTTTCTGTAATAGGAGTTGTCGATAAAACCTGCCCCTCAGGAAGTAGAAAATATTTTGTCCAGTCAGTTCTTGGCAGAGGCCAATCTTCTTCATCACGGAGAACAAACTTCTCACCTGGGTGACGTACATTTAAAGAGACCCTTGGCTGCTCACTCCATCCAGTGTCATCGTCCTTGAGATATTTATCAAAAAACCGCCACTGAATATCATTTCCATAGTCAGTATAGTATAGTGACCAATGCTCTAATCCATGTACTTCTAAATATTTATCTTTAGAAGCTGAATACATAAATCCATTGAAATTACCTCTGGGATGTAGTGGAGCGCCTCCCCAATTTCCGCAACTTAAGATTGGAACTTCAATTTTAGAAAAATCAATATAGCGTTCAGCATAAAATTCATCATCTAGTTGATGCGCACTTAATGTTCCATGTAAATCAAATCGATTTTTTATTAACTGATCATCAGATAGGGTAACTGGCCCAGCAGCTAATTCCCCATTTGCGCGTGAAGTATACCCTCGATCACCATAACCATGTTGAATCTGCATAATTTGCATATCATACCAATGCTTGGCGAATGTAGAGTAAATACCTCCGTGATAAGCACCTTCTCTATAATAATCTGCCGACCCCTCCCAAGGACATATCGCTGCTAAATGCTTCGGCTGTTCAGCTGCTACCATCCATTGATTAATAGCATAGTAAGAGATTCCGCTTAATCCAACCTTACCATTAGACCAACTTTGGACACCTCCCCATTCTATGCATTCAGCAAAATCTAGGGTTTCTCGTCTGGCAAAAACTTCAAGATAACCAGGTGAACGACCAGCCCCTCTAGAGTCAACACGAACCAAGGCATATCCTTTTGGAACCCATTTTTCTGGATCTGCAACTTCCCAAGCCTGATGAATATTGGTCGATCCGGCTGGCACATCAGGATGATTTTGACACATTAAATCCCAACAAGTTTTATATAGTTCCTCAAAATGCAAATCTTTTCCATATGGGCCATAGGACATTATAACGGGATACTTACCATTATCATCAGGTCTATAAACATTTGCCCTGAGCACCACCCCATCATTCATTTCAATTGGCACATCCCAATCTATTCGCATTCCTTCACGAACTTCGGTTCTAAATATATCATCGACGCCAGTTTTTATGTCGTCCATATCAGCTCCCCCTGAATTATAACCCAAAGTAAAAGTGTTCCAAGCATGCCTTATTAGGCTTGAAGTTGCATATAAAAGCTAGTCTAAGGCAAATTATTTTGTCCAGAAAAATACAATAAATATCTTTCTTCACCAAAAACTTTTGGTAATAGATAACTAATATTCATTATATGCTTATAAATAAATCATCATACACACATTTAATCTGATTGTCAGAAACCGATATGGTAGTATTTGATCGGCAAGACATTGAGGGGGGAGTCATAATAATGGATATATCATCAATTAAGAATCAAATTGCAGTCATACCTGGAGGAGCTGCGGGAATCGGACTTGCTTGTGCACAAAGATACTCTGCAGAAGGTGCAAAAGTAGCCATTATTGATCGCGATCAAAAAAATGGAATGGCAGCTTTAGCTACATTGGAAGAAAAAGGTGGAGAAGCTATGTTTACTCCAGCCGAATGCACATCAGAATCGGAAATGGACTCAGCTATAGCAGAAGTGACTAAGAAGTGGGGTAAAGTTGACATACTCGCGAATTGTGCCGGGGGATTTCATTCGGCCCCCCCAATTGAAGAAGTCGATGCTATAAAATGGAGCCACGGAATAGAATGGAATCTTTCTGGCGTATATATACCAATAAGATCAGTTGTCCCTATTATGAAATCAAATAAATATGGTCGGATCGTCAGCATAGGTTCAGCGGCAGGAAGAACGGCAGCTCTTATTGCATCCATAGACTACTCAGCAGCTAAAGCTGCTGTAGGAGGCCTTTCAAGAAGATTAGCTATAGAGTTAGCCCCCCATGGAATAACAGTAAATACTGTTGCACCCGGAACAGTGATGACCCCACGTATAGCTGTTTTACACTCGTCTCGTATGAAACAACTAGAAAAAGCAATGCCCGTAGGAAGATTAGGCGAACCAGAAGAGATAGCGCATGCAGTTTGGTATCTTTCAACTCCTGGTGCAGCATTCACAACTGGCGCAATCCTTGATGTGAATGGAGGATCCTGGACTGGCTGAGTGTCAATTATTAAATTATTTAGAATATTAAATACTGCTAATTATATTCTAGTATCGTCCTCTAAACGGCGAGCAAAACTTATTTCGTGTCCATCAGGATCACGAATATGAAAATACCTCTCTCCCCAAGGGGCATCTTTCGGTCTCGAAAGAGGAAACAGTCCTAGTGATAATGCTCGTTCATACATAACATCAACATTAGAGACGTAGATAATTATTCTTCCCCAATCTTTATGCTCATTTTCGTCTGAGCAAAGCGATAAATTTAGATATCCAGAACCAATAGAAAAACTAGAAAATGAAGTTGATTCACCTCCATAAAGAAGCTGAAAACCCAGGGAGTTGTAAAACTTGACTGCACCTGACATGTTTTTTGTGAATAAAGTTATGGCACTTATTGATTCAATATTTGTCGACAAGATATCAACTAACCTTAATTAACTTTCCTGTTCTAGACGATTCTATTATTGCGTCTGTTACAGAGACAACATGTATTATTTGATCATGACTAATAGGAAACGGTTCTTGTTCTAGGATAGACCTAGAAAATGCCTCTAATTCTTCCCTTAAGGTTTCAACATCCATGTCATAATCCCCAAAATCAATATCTTCATTTTCACCCCTAATAGGTCTGAACTGAAACTTATTATAAGACCGCGTTCGAATCTCAGATGTCCCTGCTGTTCCATATACAGCAAATCTATTATCGGGAGGTGCAGAAAGTAAGGTTAATAGAAACCCGGTCATGCCATTCTTAAATGTAAGAGTAACAACAGTTGTATCATCAATTTTTTGATCCACAACCTGACGAACGCTTTGACAAAAAACAGTTAAAATCTCTCCGAACAACTCAACCATGTGGTCAATTTGATGCACTCCCATTGGAGTTATTCCTCCCGCAGGCCACTCCAACTCACTGAAACGCCAATCATCTTCAGACATCCAGGATGTCGCTGGTATAGCAGCCATTGCCTCCACGTGAAGAGGAGTGCCTAGTTTACCACAAGAAATTAGTTTCCTCATTTTTTTCATAGAAGGATGGAAGCGACGGTTATAGCCTACTCCAACCTGTAAACCTGCTTCTTTGATCTCAGAGATAGCAAACTCACATTCTAATTTATTCATAGTGAACGGTTTCTCACAAAAGATATGCTTATTGGCTCTGACTGCTTTACCTATCTGTTCCGAATGTAATGTATGAGGAGTTGCTAATACAATGGCTTCTATATTTTCCTCCTTTAACATTTCATCATAACTTTCAAAAATTTTCAGTCCAAAGTCATTTGAAAATTGAGTTACTCTCTCCGGATGTCTCACTGAACCCGCCACAAAGTTTATAGAGGCATCGGTATTATTTACTGACCTAACAAGGTTTTGTCCCCACCAACCGAGGCCTAATATGCCTGCTTTAATCATTATATAATTACCCAATTTGTTTTATGAAACATGAACTAATTCTTTTGTTTTAGAAGACTGAATTATTGATTCCAAAACAGCTACAGCATGAATAATTTGTTCCTGTGGAATTGGGTGTTCTTCTCTATTCTCAACCGCTGCTGCAAATGCTTCCAGTTCTAAGTTTAAAGCGTCCATTTCAATATTAAAATCTCCATAATCAATGTCTTCTATTTCTCCATTCATAGGGGTTATTTGGAGTTTATTATATGATCTTTGAGTTACATGAGCTGCAGCGTCAGTCCCATGAATGGTTAAACTCAAACTCATTTGTGCAGCGACCATAACTGCTATGTAACCAGTCATACCATTTTCAAATTGAAGTAAGACAGAGGTTGTATCATCTATGTCTGCCTTTACAACCCGGTTTACGCTCTGACAAAAAACAGACTTCACTCTTCCGAATAAATCTATCATTCCGTCTATCAAGTGAATGCCCATGGGAGTCATGCCTCCTGCAGGCCACTCATTTCGATCAAAACGCCAAGTGTCAGGTGGTAACATTATCCCCGCGGGCACTGATTCCGTCGCTTCTACATGCAAAGGAATTCCAAATTCTCCACTGGCTAACATTTTTCGTAAATTTGTCATAACTGGGTGAAAGCGTCTATTGTGTCCGACAACCACTGTCAGGTTAGCTTTATTTGCTTCTGTTATTACTTTTTCCGCATCACTTTTATTCATTGTAAAAGGTTTCTCACAGTAAATATGTTTCCCAGCTGAAACTGCATTCATCATCTGCTCAGCATGTATTGAGTGAGGAGTGGCTAGAACGACGCTATCTATATCTGCTTCGGATAGCATTTGATCATAACTACTGTACATTTCGAGATGATTTTTTTGGGAAAACTCAACAACTTTATCGGGGTGTCGAACAGCGCCAGCGCTAAATTTTATTGATTCACTTTTATCCTGAACTGAATTAACAAGATTTTGTCCCCACCATCCTAGACCAACTATACCGGCATTAATCATCTTTTACTTCCTTCCATTGAAATCAGAACTTGCAAACATAATTTAAAATATTTTCTAGTAAAAGCCTTATGTTAAACTGAGCTTTTATTCTAAGATTATAACTGCATAGGGCTGTAGCATTTAAATCAAGCTCAAATATTAGGAGATATCTTATGAATCTAAAAGTGGGCGTCAGCGGTTTAGGAATTATGGGGGGAGCATTTGCTGTGAATCTAGTCAAGAACGGGTTTCAGGTAACTGGCTACGACCCTAACAGTAAAAGAAAACAAAAATTTAAAAAATCAGGTGGGAAAATTGCTAGAAGCAATAAAGAGTTGGCCATGAAGTCAGATGTTATTATTACCTCATTGCCGACAGCATCTGTTTTAGATGAGGTCATACAAGGTAGATCTGGAATTGTTTCAAGTGGCAAAAAAAATCTAGTTTTACTTGAAGCCAGTACTGTAAGTTTTGCAGAAAAAGAGAGAAATCGTTCTGCTTTAAAACTAATTAATGGCACGATGTTAGATACGCCTGTCAGTGGCGCCGGTAGACAGGCTGAAGCGGGCGAGATATCAATAATGATCAGCGGACCAAAGTCAGCCTATAACAAAATTAAGTCAATATTACCAGGATTTACAAAAATACACTACTATGTAGGAACCTTTGGTGAGAGCACAAAGTTAAAGCTTTTGATTAACATGTTAATTTCTGTTCATGGAGCGGCTTTTGCAGAAGCCATAACTCTGGCTAGGGCATCTGGGGTTAATTTAAAAACGTTTCAAGAAGTACTAAAACCTTCTGCAGGAAACTCAAGAGTAATTGAATACCGTGGTCCATTGATGATTGACGATGAGTATTCAGACTTAAATGTTAAAACAGCTGATTTAACAATAATGATGAAAGACAATGAGTTAATCGAACAATATGCTAAAGACTACCGTGTGCCAGTGCCAGTATTTCTTAATAGCATGTCACTAACCTACGCTGCCTTATCACAGGGGTATGGTGATCATGACCCTGGAGTGATAACTCGGATTTGTGAACAAATGGCAGGAATACCGAGATAAATAATCTTCAATGAGAAGCGTCCAAAGTTAATTTTAAATTTATTGTTAATTCATTGGGAGAGTTTTATGAATCTCACGGTTGGTGTCATAGGACTAGGTAATATCGGAAATGGAGTTGCAAAAAACATATCTAAAAAAGGATATAAGGTTCTTGGGTTTGATATCGACCCCAATCGTATGGACGAGTGTATAGCTATATCGGTAAACAGCATTGAAAAGATTGCTTCCCAAAGCCATTTTCTTTTAGTGGCAGTTGCAACGCTGGAAGCATACGAAGAAGTGATGAAAATTATATCCATAAATGCATCTGATAAGCTTATCGTCGGTGACTTATGCACCTTTTCAGAAAAAACAAAGAAACAATCCTGTCTTATGCTAGCCGAGAATGGAATCGTCCTAATTGATTGCCCAGTATCAGGAGCCCGACCACAATCTCAAGCAGGAAAACTTTCAATGACCGTTAGTGGGAAGAAACCTGCTTTTGACAAAGTAGAAACCATTCTTAATAGCTTTTGTAGATCAGTAATTTACGTTGGTGAATTTGGAGTTAGTATTAAAATAAAATACATTCTAAATCTAATGATCGCCATTCATAATTTAACTTGTGCAGAAGCCTTTGTAATGGCCGAAAAAGTGGGTGTTGATTTAGAGCTCTTTGTCAAAGTAGTTAAAAATAGTAGCGCACATTTAGAGATTTTTGATACGCGTGCTGATAAGTGGATCACTGGAAACTATGATAAAGATATAACCGCAGCACTAGGGATAACATTGAAGGACAAATTAGTTATTCAAGAATTTGCCGCAGAACACAACATTCCAACACCCTTATACAAAGTGGCAGGGAAATATTATGATGAAGCAGCTATGCGTGGATGGAACGAGAAGGACGCAGCAGTTATCCTTAAACTGTTAGAAGAAAAAACGGGAATAACCAGGGATTAATAAATCAATATTTTTTATATTTTCTAGAAATCGTAGACTAAGATTGTTCAAACATAACTCTGTAATTATTAAACCATTTGGGACATATGATGGACATAAAAATGATAACTGAGGAGATAACTGGACCTGGAGCTTGGCTGGGTCCAGAAATCCAGAACGATCAGAGCTGGTTAATGAACCTTGATGAGGACGATATTAACGAAATAGAAGCCGCTTTAAGTTTAATCAAGGAATCGAAAATAAAAATACCATTTCCTGCCAGTTCTTTTGATATACCTAACTTACGAAAAAAAATAAGGTCTTTAGCTCACTCAATCAATCAGGGCGCTGGCATCGTGCTACTGCGTGGACTACCCCGCGATAAATATAGTGATATAGACTGTGAGATTATATATTGGGGTATTTGCATACAAATTGGTACCCCAGTTTCGCAAAATTCAAGAGGTCATTTGTTGGGACATGTTCGTGATGAAGGACGTGATATCAACGACCCTAATGCCCGTCCATATCAAACATCGAGTAAAATGGATTTTCATTGTGATCTTATGCCCGTAGATATATTAGGACTCTTCTGTTCAAGAGCAGCAAAAAGTGGTGGTGAGAGTTATGTGATAAGTGCCGAAACCTTACATAATGTCATACTAGCTGAACGTGCTGACTACCTAGAAGCTCTCTACCAACCCCTTAATATTGACTGGGCGGGCGAAGAACCAGAAGGCACTGATCCTTGGTATTCCATGCCAATGTTTAGTGTTGCAGATGGAAAAATTACATCCCGTATAACGAGTCGCAGGTTTGTACAAATGGTAACGCGTCACGGAAAGTTTCTAGCAGCAACAAAAAAACAACTTGAAGCAATAGACTTCGCTCAACAGGTGGCTCAAAGACCAGAGCTAAGACTAAAAATGGTGCTCAAAGAAGGAGACATGCAGTTTCTAAGTAATCATAGGACTTTGCACGGACGCTCGTCCTTCACAGATGATGAGACAAACAGCAAAAGACACCTAATGAGAATGTGGATCAGCTTGAATGACAAAGAAAGAAGACCTCTGTCCCATTTACTTGATGAGCGTTACAGCTGGGTAAAAAATGGAGGCATTCCCCAAAAAACAAATTTAATATAATTTTAGGAGTTACTTTAACCTATGTTTTAAAGCAAACTATTAGTGTCTCGATTTTATTCTTAATTAAAGGAAATATTATATGACTAAATATCACCTTGTTAGCTCGTTCACCTGACCTTGGGTGCAGCGCGCCGTGATCATAATGCGTGCGAAGAAAGTTCAATTTGACGTGACGTATATTAACTTACTGGATAAACCCAAATGGTTTTTAGACATTTCACCCCATGGTAAAGTGCCTCTGCTAATGGTGGAGAATAGAGTTCTATTTGAATCGAACGCGATTGCTGAATACCTAGATGAAGTAGTTCCTCCACAATTACATCCAGTTGATCCCATTAAAAAAGCACATAACAGAGCCTGGACAGATTTCGTACCCGAATTTGCTAAAGTCCTTGGAGCCATAGGATATTCAAAAAGCCTAGATGAGATGAATGAAGCCCTATTAAATGCCCCTAAAGTTCTCGCGAAAATTGAGGAAGCACTGATAAACCAGGATGAGGACGGTCCATTTTTTAATGGAAAAAAACTCTGTTTGGTAGACGCAGCTTATGCTCCTTTCCTACAACGATATAGGCTTATCGATAAAATGCTCAATAATAACGTCTTAAAGAATTTCCCACATATTAACTCTTGGACCGATAATCTGCTTTCTGATGAAAGGGTTATTTTAGCTGTACCAGATAATTTTGAGGAAGAATTCCTTGCCTCTCTCATACGCAGAAAAACGTATGCCTCTTCATTTATCAAAGATTCGAACTTAGCGGCAGAATAACCATTCCTGAGTTAGAGAATGATTTCTTACAAGATACATAATCCACATGGATATAGAGCTGAAGACCCCCGTTTTGGTCTTTCGGGCGAAGAGTTAAAAAATTATTATTTATCACAGCCAACGCAATTTTACGTTAAGTGCATTTACAAGCAAGAATCAAAAAATTCATTAACTCAGGCATCATCCGCCCATGAGCTAAATATTAAATTATTACTTAATGACATCCAATTCGTGGGCCCTCTTTTGTCCGAAGACAATGATACAGAAATAGGCATGATGTATATAATGAATATGCCGAATCGTAATTCTGTCGAGGCGTTTCTTAAAAAAGATGAATGTTATAAACTAGGACTAATAGAAAAAATAGAAATTTATAGATTTATTAACAGTAAAAAACACCGATTTGGAGATCGTTCACCTGATACCCAAATGCAATTGTTTGTCTGTGAATGTCTAGATAAAAAGAATATAAGTGACCTTCGCTCTAAAACCTCAGAGGCACACCATAATTACCAGGGGCAGATTATAAATAACTATTTCGCACACGGCCCTTTAAGAAGTGATGATGGAGTTAATTTGATAGGCAGTTTATTTATTATAGAGGTAGAAAATATGAAAGCGGCCAAAAAGTTGGTGGCCTCTGAACCCTTTACAAAAGCGGGCGTTTTTAAAACCACCACAATAACAGGCTGGCGTTACAGTCACTTTCTAAAATCATAAATAATAGAAATTCTTAATCACCAACCCTGGATTCTGAAACAGGTATTCTCTCTTCTCCTCTTATAGCTTCACGCCTCGCAATATAGGTTGTGCCAATAACAATTATTCCACCGCCAATCCAGGTCCAGATATCAGGAAATTCTGAGAACATAAAATAGCCTACTAAAGCTGCCCATATCATTCGGGTAAAAATTGCCGGTTCTACGACACTAATATCTGCTAATTTATAGGCTTGTACAAAAAGAAGATGCCCGATAACTCCAAAAAATCCTATAAGAGCTAGAAACATTAACTGATATAAGTTGGGAGTTTGCCAAACAAAAATAGCTGGCACGAGTGTTATAGGAAGCATTAACAAAGTTAAAAGACCAACAATTTGGGCTGCTGATTCAGTATTCGATAGTACCTTGGCCATTAATTTAGAACTCGAAACAGTTAAAGCCGCAAATAATATTAACCATGTACCAACCCCAATCTCTGAAAAACCAGGTCGAACTATTATTAGTCCTCCTATAAGAGCTATGACAACACCGGCCCAACGCCTTATTCCGACAGTTTCCGACAGGAATATAATAGCTAAAATTGTTACAAAAACAGGACTTAACAGCCCTAGGGCAGTTGCATCCGCAACGGGCATAAGGCTTAAGGCCGTAAACCAAGCTAATAAGGATATGGAGTTTAAACCTGCCCGAGTAATATGCAGAAATGGACGAGTAGTCCTCAGGCTTCTAAAGCCTTTCTTCATAATCCACGGGGCAAATATTAAAACACCAAATAAATTACGAAAGAATGCAGCTTCAAATGGGTGTATGCCTTCTGAGGTAGTAACATACCTTATAACATTGTGCATCAAGGCAAAAAGAGCTGCAGCAAATACCACTAGCAAGAATGCATATACTGTCGGATCCATTTTTGAAGCTATAGAATGGAACTTCCTAATCATAGCTGATGTAGAAAAATAAAATATTAGTCAGAACTGTTTTGTATCGTTTGCCAAACACGATAGGGAGTAGCAGGCATGTCAATGTTAGAAACTCCAAATTCAGAAAGCGCATCAATGACAGCGTTCATTACTGCCGGTAATGCTCCACTGCAACCTGCTTCACCAGCACCCTTGGCTCCTAGCACGTTAGATGTCGCTGGGTCAGGATGATCATCAAATGTAATGTCTGGTATTTCTACTGCTCGTGGTAATTGGTAATCCATATAAGAACCTGTTAGCAACTGGCCATCATCGGAATAAACGACTTCTTCCATAAGGGCCTGGCCGATACCTTGGACAATCCCTCCATGTACCTGACCCTCTGCCAAGAGTGGGTTCACAATAGTACCAAAATCATCCACCACACTGTATCTATCTACACGAGTAAACCCTGTTTCTGGATCAACTTCTACCTCGCAAATGTGTATTCCATTAGGAAATGACGAAGGTGCAGTCTCATGCACCAATTCTGTATCTAGGCTATCAGGAAACTGGTGGTCACCGGCGTTATCTTTTGCCTGTTTGGCAACTTCAAATATTCCCACAGACTTATCTGTTCCAGCAACATGAAAACTTCCTTCATTATACTCAATATCTTCAACACTTGCTTCCAAGATATAGCTAGCAATCTGGCACCCTTTTTCTATAACTTTTTCGGCTGTTTCATAGATAGCCCCTGATTCAGCAATAACTGATCGTGATCCACCAGTACCTCCTCCAATTATTAATTGATCACTATCTCCCTGCAGAAGATCAATTTTATCAAATGGTACACCTAAACGCGCTGAAAGAATTTGTGCAAAAGTAGAACGATGACCTTGTCCGTAATCTAGTGTCCCGCTAACAATTGTAATACGGCCATCATCGCCAAATCTTAGGCCTCCCATTTCTTTTCCCGAAGGAGCCGAAACTTCGACATAAGCACAAACACCGAACCCTCGCTTCATTCCTCGCTCCTGAGACTCAGATCGGCGTTTATTAAAGCCAAGTAAATCAGAAGCATCCAATGCTTTATCAAACATTGGATCAAAATCCCCGCTATCATAGATTTGACCACTGGCTGCAGTGAATGGCATTGCCTCTTTAGAAACTAGATTTCTCCGTCGTAAATCAATCGGGTCTATTCCCATCTCCCGTGACGCGGTATCGACCAATCTTTCCATAATAAAATTGCCCTCCGGTCGACCGGCACCACGATAGGCTCCTACATAATTGGTATTAGTGAAAACACACTGCATATTTACGTCAATGGCAGGAGTTCTATACATACATGTAAGATTTTTGCCGACATTGACTGTTTGTGCGTGTGGGCCAGTTCCGGTTAGGTACCCTCCCATGTTAGCTAGTCCATGCACCCGAGCGGCTAAAAATATTCCATTCTCATCTAGCGCTAGTTCAGCAAAATACTCACTGCCACGGCCCATGTGATCAGAAACCATACTTTCAGTTCGATCTGCAGTCCACTTAACCGGACACGAGAGATTTTTAGAAGCAAGCATAACAACTGGATACTCATTGTAAGGAAGTGATTTCATACCAAAGGAACCACCTACATCATTTGTAATAACTCGGATATTTTCAGGTTCTTCTTTGATAATACCAGCAAGAAGGTTTCGCATCCCAAAAACACCTTGGCAACCGGTATAAACAGTATACCTTTGTGTTTTAAGATCGTAATTTCCAATGAACGACCTTGGCTCCATTGCCGACACAAAAACCTGATTGTTTTTAAGCTTTATACTAGTAACGTGACTTGCATTTTCAAAAGCGTTACTGGTTGCTTCAGCGTCTCCCATCTGAAAATCAATGCATACATTTCCAGGTGCTTCTTGATGCAATTGTAACGCCTCATCAGAAGTAGAGCTAGAAACATCAACACTTGCTGACAATTCTTCAATATCAATAACAACTAGCTCAGCCGCATCACGGGCTTCAGAGATTGTTTTGCCTATTACTGCAACTATCGGTTCTCCGACATTTCTAACTCGATCTGTTGCCAATATTGGTCGTGGGGGTTTAATGAGTGCTGAACCGTCGCGGCTTTTCAATGGCAAATTATTTGGTAATGTACCATAACCTGCTTCATTAATATCATTGCACGTGTACACAGCTAATATACCAGGAGAAGATTTGGCTGCGTCTGTGTCTATGGAGACAATATTTCCGTGGGCAACATGTGATCGTACAAAAATAATATACGCTTGATCCTGTAGATTCATGTCATCTGTGTATTGGCCTCTCCCACGAAGAAGACGAGGGTCTTCATTCCGGGTTACAGGCTGACTGACTGCATATGGTCCTGAGCCAAATACGGGTACATCCACGGCTTTTTCCTTTTTTAAAGTTGATAAGGATTGCAACTGTCTAAGATAATCATATCTTCGCCAAAAACTCGACAAATATAGACTTATTTATCGTATCAGTCGTGACTTGGTAATATTATTAAATTATAGAATTCAAATGTCTACAGCTATTCTGCTGCCTGTACAACTGGACCTTCTTTATCTAGAAAATGCGGCATAACCTCCTCGGCAAACTGTTGTAAGGCCTCAGTGGATCCACTTAGATCATGAGCTAAAATATTTCTAACTCCAAGGTCATAAAGCTTTTGAACCCTTTCGCCCATTTCCTGAGAATTTCCTATAATTGCACCTGCCTCGGAAATAAGATCAGGATCACCACGATCTTTCCAACGTGAATCAGCTACGGGATTGAACGATTTTGCCTGAAACTTTTTATCTGTGGCCAAAACCTGCACTTCAGTAATAAACTTGCCTCTCAGAACGTGTGCTTCTTTTCGCTTATTATCATTATTGGCAACCATAAGCCCTCGTGTAACAGCAACTGAGTATGGATCAAACTCTCTTCCTTGATTCTCTACCTCATCACGATAATAATTTATTCTCTCTCCTATCGCTTCAAAAGGGGACATTTGATCTAACAATAAATTAAAGCCACTTTTTGCCGCTTTTCTTATTGAGGCTTCACTGCCAGCCCCCACCCACATAGGAGGGTAGGGTTTTTGAACAGTAGGAGGTTCAACTATGATCTGATTAAACTCCCATCTATCAGATTTATAAGACCACCTATCTGTTTCTTCATAGGACCTTTTTATAATAGCGATAGACTCCTGAAATATTTCTTCCGCATCTTCTACCTTAATACCAAACCCAGCAAATTCATTAGCTCTATATCCTCGACCAATACCAAAATCATAGCGCCCCTTAGATATTTGATCGAGGGTCGCTACCTGCTCAGCCAGTAAGATTGGATTAAACCATGGGACAACAACAACCGCGCTACCAAGTCGAATTTTGGAAGTAATTCCTGCTAAGTAGCAAAGATAATTCAATGTTGCTGATAGTTGCGAAAATCCAGTGAAGTGATGTTCAACTAACCACGCACTGCTATAACCCAACTTCTCAGCAAGTTGAATATATTCACCATATTCATGATAACCAAGAGCTGCTTCAGTAATAACCTCTCCTGGAACTGCCTGTGCACCACCAAACAAACCAAATTTCATAATACTGCCCCAATAATTCTATAACCAATATATATAACTGACAGGATCTAAAGATAATAATAATTTATAATTATAAACTTTATATGATTTAATAATATCTCAAAATATTGCTCATACGAGAAGGTAAAAAATAAATAGTTCTTAAACACGTTTTTATACAACAACTTTTTATAATAAGTGAAAAGAATTTGTTAATTAATCATTAAGAAAATTTATATAGTGCTCTTTTAACGATGCCGTTTCACAAAACCGAAGGTAAGTCCGCGTACGAGGTGCTTTCTTATAAACAAACCAATAATAACTAGAGGCAAAGTCGCACCGATTGATAAAGCCGCTTGAATACCGTAGGCGCCCCCTCCTCCAAACCGATTAAGATACATTGGTAATGTAGACACATCAGCCTTGGAAAGTATTAAAGCCAAAAAGAACTCACTCCAATTCAAAATAAAAAGAAACAAGAAAGTTACAGCTAAGCCAGGCTTCAAAAGAGGAAGAATTATCTCGACAATCACCTGAAATCTGCGGGCTCCTAATACCTCTGCTGCCTGTTCATACTCAAGTGGAATATCGTCAACGAAACTTTTTAAAACCAATAAAGCAAAAGGAATTGTTGTTATAATATACAATAATATAAGACCAATCCTTGAATCTTCCAAACCTATAAAAGAATACCAAAGCAAAAGAGGACCAGCAATAACAAAGGGCGGTACCAGTCTCAGTAATAAAGTTGCTATTAATTGGGTGTCCGTCAGTATTTTATAACGAGAAGCAGCATATGCAACTATAGCACCAAAAAAAGTAGCAAATAATGAGGCACTAAACGCTATAATTAGTGAGTTTATAAAAGCATCCCATGGGCCTATAGATTCTGTATAACGTCCTGCACTAAAAACACCAGAGATCCAAACAAGATAGTAGTTCAAAAAGTTAGGATCTTCTGACCACCAGACCGGAGGCCAAGTAATCCATTCATGCGAAGCCTTAAGTGAAGTGGAGACTATCCAAAAAAGTGGAAAAGCCACTATTAACAACCACACAGTAAGAATAAAATAACGCAAAAATTCAAATAAGGATTTCCGCTTAAATCGGGATATCATTCCACCTATCCTGAAACTATGGCTAGCTTATGGATTTAAACCAGTATAGCGCAAAATATAAATTCCATGATTTTTATCAGACACATAGATGTTCCCTCGTTTGTCAACAATGACATCCTCTGTCTGAGCCACTAGCTTAGTAGCTGGTAATAGGCCTCTTCTTTCTTTGGGATCAGGTGGAACAAAATAGCCTACCTCTTGGGGCAGTCTTTCATCTGAAATATCATAAATTCTCAACCCGCCATTAAAATAAGTCACAAAAGACAGGTCTTCACCTTGGTAAAGAATATCCTGATGCTGGGGTTGGTGTTGATTATGGGGGCCAAAGCGCCCTCCCCTTTCACAAAAGTTTTTATAAGGAGCTTCTTCCGGAGGAACCGGTAGTGGGAATAAAGATATAAGATGAGGATTTTTCTCATCACTTATATCAACCATACCACAGTAACCAAGAGGTTCTTCACAATTTTCTTTTATTGCTTCAGAATTAACAATAACCAAATCTCTTCCATTTAGAGGAAGAGCTGTATGTACAGAGATAAAATTCACAAAGGGGGGTGAAAAAGGCAAGTCACTTACCATAGTCGGCTGAGTTTTATCAGAAATATCTAAAATGACAAATCCCCCTGCACCGTATGGAAGGAAAGCACGATCACCTTTAATGTATGCTCCTCCGTGCAGCATGGTTCCCAACCGAGGTCCGTCTTCACCTCCTGCAATCCATTGTCCAGGTCTCCACCAACGTCCAACTTCAACTGGGTTGCTTGGATCTATTATGTCTACTATCTGCAATATTTGACCTATGTAACCTTCTGGTAGCCCTGTAGCATATACATATCTCCCACCATCATAATAATTTCTATGTGTTCCATCTCCACCTGTTTTAAAATGACCTATAAGTTTAGGATCCTCCGGATCATCGAGACCCCAGATCAAAAACCCCTCCCCATTTGGTTCACCAGGTGTATTACCCCAACCCTCCATTATCTTTTCCTGAGAAGTAATCATAAGACCATCAGCAATTTGAACTTGAAGTGTCCAAGTGTTAGATGGTCCTTCGATAAATCTAACAAATCTAGGGTTGGCCGGATCTGTCACCTCAACAATAGAAAAGCCTGGGTGCCAGAACTTAGCGGTATATAAATACCAGCGGTCGCCAGACTTATGCAAAGCTAGCTTGAAACCTGGTCTACCCTCTAGATCGCAATATCCAATTTTTTCTACATTTAAAGAAAAACTATCTCCCGAAGGATAGGTCATGACATGCCCTCTGTTATAAGATTCATATTTAAAATCACATATTTTATCATCTTTAGCACTAGTACGTGACTAATAAATTTCATAAGGGTCTAGATTATTTGCGTTTATCAGTCAAAAATATCAAATGACTTCAAATATAGATGATCATAGACGACCACGTTATCAAATCATAGCTGATGATCTGATTACTGAAATAACCTCTAATAGGATTACGGTAGGTTCTAGCTTACCTACAGAAAAAGAATTATGTCGTTATTACGAGGTCAGCAGATATACTGTTCGTGAAGCACTCAGAGTTCTTAGAGAAATGGGGCTTATTAGCATTCGTCGTGGCTCAGGAACAAAAGTTTTATCTGCAAAACCCAAGGATGCTTACGTACAGTCAGTAAATAGTCTTTCAGAATTATTAAGGTATCCAGAAACTAGGTTCTCTCTAAAAAAATCAGGCATGGCCATGATCGACAGGAACCTTGCCAATACTCTTAATATAAAAAAAGAAGTTTGGTTTCAGATAAGTGGTATCCGCCGTTCAAATTCTTCAAATACTCCTATTTGTTGGCAAGACGTTTACGTTTTACCAGAATATGAAGATGCTGCAAGACGAGTACCTTTCAGCCATCATGCTGTGCATCAAATTATTGAATTACGCCATGGATCATTAATAGAAGAAGCACAACTAAACATATTTGCAAGCCAGATAGACCGTCCTTTAGCAAGACATCTTGAGGTTCAAGAAGGTTCTTCTGCTATGACAATAATTCGTCTCTATCATGATAATAAAGGACGTTTATTTGAAATAACTAGAAGTATTCACCCAGAGGGACGTTTCGTTTATTCGCTGCACATGAAACATGACAAACAAAACAGGGAATAAAAAATATTTATTATTTGAATGCAGCCAGTTCATTAACAATATCTTCGTCAACCTCAACACCAAGACCTGCTCCATCAGGTAAGATTGCTAGTCCAGAATCAACAACAATTGGGTTTCGAACAAGATCTTTTGCGACATACTGTTTAGTGATACTCAGCCCCCAATTTAATGAAGGAGCAGCAGCAGAAATATGAAGAACTGCAGCACTTGATATACTTGACTCCGCAACCTTTCCAGCCATATTCACATTCATGCCTAACTCATCACAAACACAAGCGGCCTCATAGGCACGAGTTATGCCACCCAACTTGATCATTTTCAAGCTACCACCTTTTGCAGCTGACATTTCCTTATGAGTTTTTATATCCCTTACACTGTGCAGCCCTTCATCGGCCCCAATATCAATCTTAGAGTGTCTTTGAACCAGGGCCATACCATCTAAATCAGAGCCTAATATTGGCTGTTCAACAAAGTCTAAGCTCTCACCAACGTTTTCAACAAACTCGACTGCCTTCTCGCGACTCCAGCCTTGATTTGCATCAGCAGAAAGCTGCACCCCACTGTTAACTAGGTCACGAATACGAATAGAACGTTCGACATCTTCTTCTACTGGATTAGATCCAACTTTTATTTTGAAAGATTTAAAGCCCTCTTCTAATTTCTGACTACCATCCCTGAGATCATCTTCCAGCTTTCCTGATGCTAGCATCCATAAAACTGGCATCTTCGTTCTTTTTACGGTTCCCAATAATTCAGCAACAGTTTTTTGTTGGGCCTTTCCGGCTATGTCGTAAAATGCCATTTCCAATAAGGTCTTAGCACTTGCATTGCCATAAAGTCTAAAATCCATCAGAGAGAGATTCTCAGCAAACTCGGATGGGTCTCGACCTACGAAAAATGGGGTTAAATAGTTTATAGCCGCAACCATACTTTCAATAGTTTCGCCGGTCATGCCAGGAGCTGCTGAAGCTTCTCCCCATCCAACTAAACCATTATCAGTACTCACCTTTACAAGAACATTATCGCTTGAATTGAAAACAAATCCTGCCATCTTTAGAGGTTTGGTCATCGGTAAAGAAATAGGAATCGCTTTGATATTAGATATTTTCATAATATTTCCTAATGTTTTACTTTAACTTAGAATTAAACTATTTGCCTACAAGCTTATCAAGTGATCGAGGTTTTGGTTCTATAATTTCTTGACCAGAATCAGAGGCTAAATATTTTGATAAGTCTTTCAATCTGGAACTTGCTTGGTCACGAACTTTTTCTACGTCTATTCCACTCCAATCGTAAAATCCTTTGCCGTCACTTAAACCCCCTTCTCCGCGATTAACCATGTTTTGTATCATCTGATTTGGGGTATCAATGGGATGTAACTCAGGAACAATAGATCTCTGAGCATCAGCGTGAATCCTTAACCCACTAATATCTTTCTGTTGTATTAGTCCGTTCAGACACATACGAGGGCCGAGCATTTTTCGTGCAGACATATCAATATCTGCAGGACTGGCAACACCATTCTCAATTAAATTGTAGCACTCATGCAATATAATATGCTGAAGTCTATTTATTAAAAATCCAACAACCGGTTGGTAAAGAACAACTGTTTCTTTCCCAGTTTCATTAAGTACTTTGGACACCAAATCGATATCTTCTTTTGGACAGCTTGGACCCGCCATCACCTCTACAACAGACGTAGTTTCTGCTGGCATAAAGTAATGCAACCCTAGAAATCTTTTGGGATAAACTAAGTCGCTAGCAAGCTTAATCAAATCTAGACCCGAAGTTCCGGATGAAATAAGCGGTGCACCCTTATACTTATCTTCAACGAGACGATACACCTCCTTTTTATCCTCAAGGTTCTCAGGCACGAACTCTATAACTAAATCAGGCAATGCGTCAGGTAATTTTTCATAAAATGCTATTCGCTCGTCGGTTCCACTAAGTTGCTTACCTCTAGACGAAACAACTGAAACTTTAAAATTAGCTTTTACGAAGGTATTGGCAACAGCTTTACCCATTACCCCATAACCAAAAATTAGAATATTTTTTATTACTAAAGTGTTTGGAGGACTCATTTATTTTCCTAATGTAAAATTAAGAAGTATCATTTTATTTAACTATGACCGTACATTGTTTTCCCCGCTATTGGGAAATCAACTTGCATAATATTTCCATTCAAAGAGTCAGTAATAAATAGCTGTTTATTGTCAGGCCCTCCAAAGGCAATATTTGTCATAAGACGATGCTCACTGCCAGCATGTATTAGATGAGTTGGCAAACCATTATTATCAAAGCGCCAGATACCAACTCCCAAGTGACATACCAGTAAGCCATCCTCAGAGTCTGTTTCAATTCCATCAGGACCCGCATGACCACCAGATAATTGTATAGCAACTCCCGTCTTGGATACATTACCATCAGCCATAAGCGGCAGTCTCCAAATTTGCTGAGTACGAGTAACAGCAACAAAACACTGATTTTCTGATATATTTAAAGTTATTCCGTTAGGGCTGGGTATGTTCACTGCGAGACGATCCAGGCTACCATCTGCTCCCCATCTAAATACTCTTCCTGTGGGATCAACAACCCCTGTCTGCCCTTGATCAGTAAAATAAAGGTCTCCATCTTTACTAAAATGAAGATCATTTGTTCCTTTAAACCCCTCACTAAATACAGACCCTAAAACAGTTGTTACACTGCCGCTTTCAGGGTTGACTTCCATTATTCCATATTTGTAACAAGCAACAAATATTCTTCCATCTTTATGAATTTTTAAACCATTAGGCCACCCATCATATTCAGCAACGAGTTCAATATCTCCTCCCGGAGGAATTCTAAATATGCGTCCAAACGGTATATCAGTGAAATATAGATTACCTTGTCTATCAAATGATGGTCCCTCGAGAAAACACTCAACCTCAGCCCCTTGTCGATTTGGATCAGACCAATCAGAACGACGACGATCACGAAACTTTTCTGGTAATGGCTGAAAGACCTTAGCTTCTATTAATTCTAATTCTTTAAATGGGTTTAGCATTCCAGAAAACTCCCGATAATTAATTTTAAATAATGAATTTAAGTAAATATAAACTGCATATTGTTGGCGAGAAAAAAACTCTTTATATGTTGGGACAAGTTATACAATCTAGCAAATGAATACAAATATCTGTTAATTAAACTTCGGTAAATTAGTTAAATAATAAGATTATATGTTTAGGAGGAAATTATTTATGTCAAATATGCCCACATCAGACGATTTCAATGACATTCTTTTTGAAGTCAAGAACAACGTTGCCTGGATAACAATTAACCGACCAAAGTCCCGAAACGCGTTTCGTGAACACACTCTGGATGAACTAATAATGGCGTTCAAGTCTACTAGAAATGACCCATCAATAGCATGTGCAGTAGTAACTGGTGCTGGTGATGTTTCATTCTCAGCTGGTGGAGATTTTGGCGCAATGATGAAGCTGAATTGGGCTAATGCCTATCATTGGAATGATAGAATGCTTGGAACAGCCATGACCATCCGTGGGCTGCCCATTCCCGTAATTGCCATGGTAAATGGTTGGTGCATGGGCGGAGGACATGAGCTTGCCCTTTGGTGCGATATGGTTATTGCTTCCGACAATGCAATGTTTGGTCAATCAGGCGCCAAAGTAGGAGCTTGTCCAACTGTTGGTGCAACACAATACATCCCTAGAATGATTGGCGAACGACTAGCCCGAGAAATGATATTCTTAGCTCGAACATTCACTGCCGAAGAAGCAGTTAGCATAGGACTGATTAATAAAGTAGTTCCTCAAGGAGACCTTCGAGCAGAGACCGAAAAATGGTGTGAAACAATTAAGTCGCACAGCGGACAGACAATTAGAATGACAAAAAAATCTTTGAATCACGAATCAGACGAACTCTATGCTTCATGGCAGCATGGCATGGAATTACTTGCTCATGTTTGGGGAAGTCCTGAGGCTAATGAAGGCATGGAAGCTTTTCTTGAAAAACGCAAGCCAAACTTTATGCAGTTTCGGATGAAGAATAAGAAAGCTGTAGATCAATATCTTGATGATTTTAATAATAATCGGAATCAAACAAAACCTGAATAAGGTATAAGAACTTATTAGGATCAACAAAAACTTATAGAAAAGTACTAATATGAAGAAAATTTCTGAGCCCGGTGTCCTCAATAATATTTTGGTCATAGATTTAACTAGAGTTTTAGCCGGCCCTTTCTGCACAATGTTATTAGGAGACATGGGCGCAGATGTGATCAAGGTCGAACAACCGGGCAGAGGAGATGATACTAGAAGCTGGGGGCCACCATTTGTCGGAGATGAATCTGCTTACTTTTTGGGAGCCAATCGTAACAAGAGAGGCATTACACTCAACCTCAAACACCCTTCTGGCCAAAAAGTGCTGAAGGAACTTTTACAAAAAGCAGACGTAGTTATTGATAATTTTAAGTTAGGAACATTATCAAAATTAGGTTTCGATGATGAATGGTTTAAAATTAATGCACCCCAGATTATTCGCTGCTCGATACTAGGTTACGGATCAACTGGCCCTCGAGCAGGTTTACCTGGTTATGATTTTCTATTGCAAGCAGAAAGTGGTTTAATGAATATAACGGGTGAGTCAGACGGAGACCCAATGAAACTTGGAGTAGCCATCGTTGATCTCTGTACGGGATTATATGCACTATCAACAATTTTAGGCGCTATTAATGCCCGACATTCATCAGGCTTAGGCCAATCAATAGAAGTTTCACTTTACGATACTGGTGTATCATTATTGGCCAATGTTGCTTCAAACTTTCTTATATCCGGAAAGACAGCTGGCCGTTACGGTAATGGCCACCCTAATATCGTACCATATAACGCCTACCCTACTAAAGACGGTATGATTGCCCTTTCAATAGGAAATGATATGCAGTTTGCGAACTTTTCAAATGCTGTTGGAAAAACAAGCTGGTCTGAAGATGATAGATTTAAAAGAAATAGAGATAGAGTGGAAAACCGCGGAGCATGTGACGGTATGATTTCGGATTTATTTCAAACGAATACAACCAATTTTTGGTTAGAAAAACTACAAACAGCAGAAGTGTCTTGTGCTCCAATAAATACCGTCGAACAAGCGCTAACAGCAACACACACAATCGCAAGAGAGCTCGTTACTACAACAAAACACACAACAGAGGGTGAGATAAAAATACCCGGTATTCCATTTCGTTTTTCACACAATCCCGCAACTATAAGAAAACCTCCTCCATCACTCGGAGAACACACAGATGAGGTATTGGAAGAGCTCGGTAGATCTATAGAAGAAATATCAGAGTTAAGAGACTCAGGAGCTATTTAGCATAAATAAATATACCAAAGTATTTAATCTAGAAACGCTAGTTATTAAACATCAAATTATTGTTTTATTTCATCTATAGGTTTTAACTGATTTTCTGTGTTCGTGTCTGATGATGGAGTAACATCTTCAACTTTACGATAAATTAATAAAACAATAACCAAACCAATGGCCAAAACTGCAAACATAACTCTGTAGGCCGATGAAGGACTCCGACCAATTTCATCAACAGCAAACATATCAATGATTGAACCGGTCAAGATCTGCATAAGAAAAACACCAGACCATGTACATAAATTTATAGCAGTAAAAACTCGTCCACTATATTCATCAGGAAACAAACTGCGTACGTGCGCAAATAAAGGCCCAGCCATAGCAGCAGTCACTGCAAACGTAATCAATAAAGCAGTAACAATAAATGTCGATGAACTACCGTTAATTGCCAACAAAGCAGTTGCTCCAGCAAAAACTAACAAACCACCGGTAACAACACCTCGTCGGGTATCAAACATGCGATCTAATGGACCATAAACGAGAGCCCCGACTATCCATGCAACAGAAACTAAAAATATAATATTTCCTCGTTCTACAATATTCAAAGAAAATACATCATTTAAGTATGGGCCAATCCATAAATTACGAACTGTTATTAATGTACCAAAAGTAGTCGATGTAACTGCAGCAAATAAATAAATTCGTTTATCAAGAAGCACATATTTTAACCCATATATCACTTCCAATAAGGATTCCGATTTTATCTTTTTTTGCTGATCAGGAGGACGGTCACGAACAAATAATAATAAAGAAATAGCTGCAAGAAAGGTAATAACACCAACTACCTTCAAAGACGTTCTCCATCCATAACCGTCGACAGCTAATGCAAAAGGTGAAGCAGAAAGCAACATCCCTATCCCTCCAACAGCTACAGATACAGCCGTTGCTGTAGCAAGTCTATCTCTTGAAAACCACCTAGAAAGCAGCACTATTACTCCCATAAAAACTGGAGCTGCCCCACAACCAATAAGAAATAAACCAACCCTAAGCATAAATACATTGTTAGCGGAAGCAAAAACAAAAGTACCCAAAGCAGCAAAAAGCATGAAACTAAACATTGAGAATCTAGGACCAAAACGATCTAGAAGCACTCCCACTGGAAGCTGCATCAATGCAGCCCCCAAAAATATTGCAGCTGGCAAACTTGCTAGCTGTCCAGGGGTTAAATCAAGTTCTGTTCGAAGGTCTGGTGCTATAAGCGCTGGCGCAGATCGTAAAAAATGAGCAAGTATGAACGCTAAACTTACTGCTGGGATCATACCTAATACAATTCGAGTTCGTTTGTTCAATTTTTTTCTTCATAGAAAATTGTCTTATGATTCATTTACGGAAATTTTCAGTCTATATAAAATAAAAAGATTCATTAAAAATCATAAACCTGTATTTCTTCGCCATTTAATTATTGCTGTGGTTGTACCATCATCTAATAACCCAGTAAAAACCATACGATCTCCATGATAATCTACCGATCGATCACGTTTAGTTCCTACCCATACAGGGTTAGAACCAGTATCAATTTCATGAGTGACCACATTATCTTTAAGACTCCACTTGCCAGAGTAAGTCATAAAGCTATCAAAAGCTTCCGCTTTCTCAATCTCACTTGCACTATTAGTTAATGGCTTCCGCGCGCCTTTTTCTGTTATAGCCACCATATAGCCGTCAGGTGTATAGATAATTCTACCTTTAGGACTATTACCCAGCGTTGGAGTTTTATTACCCTCATCATCTTCAATGTATGTTTCTTCTAGTGTCCAAACACCCACGATGTCATCAGGTTTAATACCCATATTAATTCTTTCTATTATATAAATATTTCAGCTTATGATCTGAAAGTTAATTGGAATCAGACAATTAGCAAATAATAAAACTCTATTTTCCTTATACTAAATTATTTGAAACCATATTGATATTAACTTCAAAACCCAATTGCTTTTCAAAATATCTTATTACCCTGATGCGTCAATAAGGTTTCCTTCAGGATCCAAACTCAGTCCTGTCGTAGCAGCCTCTTTGACTATATTTTTTGGCCTAGTTACTGTCGAATTTTCTGCACCAGATATCATTACCAATAAATGTGCATAATCATCACCTATGTTACGAAAACCTCTCATTACTTTTGGAGGCACCGAAATACAATCCATAGGTCCAATCTGAGCCTCCAATCTTTCATTGCCTTCGTTCCAAAATATCGACCATGTCCCAGAAAACGGAATAAATACTTCAACTTCTTCTGGATGAGTGTGCAATGTAGATCCATTTCCTGGCTCAGCTCCAACATAAGCCACGTTAAACCCTGTTGAATCAGTTATCGCAGTTTTATTTGTTGAGTCCTCTGAAACTCCCTGACCTATTATACTGTATATATCGCGCTTATAACCCTCCATTCTCTGGGTTATCATCATAGTCTTGTTGGGAACCTGATCCTTCCAGATAGCAACCCTCTTTTTCATTTCATCTGAAGTTAATACAACCACTTCATCATCCATAAAGCTTCTCCTTATGACAGAGCAATATTTTTCAATTGTTCATACATTAATGTAGGACCCTAGTTTAAAAAAGAATTGATTTAAAACCACTTAACAATCATTCCTTCTTAGGACTTTTAATATGTTCACTAAAGTGTTTATCAATGGCAGCTTGTGATGCGGACCTATAAGATTCGCTGTACTCTTCACGATTGTTGTGCATACGAAGTAATGATTGCTCACGCTGACTGTTTCTTGAAGAAAATTTGGGCATTACATACCTCGCAAACAACTCATACGATTTCTTGGTTTTCTCAAATTCGGCCCAATTAGTCGCCAATTGAAGGAAGCAACCGAACCCTCCGGTCTTATCCCAATATTTTTCGAGGCATTCAATTGCATCATTAGGAGTGCCCACTACTGCGAGTCCATTATTTACGGCTTCTTCTATTCCACCTAACCCCAGCAAGCCAGTTTTAGGATTAACCGAGAAACTATAATCTTCCCAGGGCTCAAACCCAAATTGAATATTGGACCATGCTTGTTCTCTTGTCTCGGCTAGATGCATAGGCACAACTAATTTCAGATTCTCAGGATGCATTTCCGTTCCGTGTTCCTTGGCCACTTCACAGGCGACACGCCAATTGACATCTAGCACATCGTAAGCTGCAAAAACACTAGCAGCCAAACACAGTAACCCTAACCCATACTTTCCAGCTAATTTAGCTCCTGTTGGTGTAACAGCACTAGCAATCGCAACCGGTGGCCTAGGCCATGTATAAGGTTTAAGATTGGTTTGTGCTTTATTTAGATTAATCCACTCAGACTGATAAGTTACTACTTCGCCCGAAAATAATCTAAGAATTATATCCAGCGACTCAGCCATCATTTGTCTCTGCTTAGACGCCTCGATACATAACATTCGGGCATCTGACTGTAACTGCCCAGGACCCACTCCGAGAATAGCTCTTCCTCTTGTTTGGTGATCCAGTTGAAGAAAACGTTCGGCCACCATCAAAGGATTATGGTATGGCAAGGAAACAACGCCACTCCCCAACATTATCTTACTTGTTCTTTCCGCAGCAGCAGCTATAAAAATTTCAGGAGAAGATATAATTTCAAAACCACCGGAATGATGTTCTCCAATCCAGGCTTCGTGATACCCTAAACGGTCAAGAAATTCGACCAATTCAAAATCTCTTTGCAAGGCTAGTGTAGGGTCTTCATTATTGGGATGATGAGGTGGTAAAAAAACACCCATTTTAACATTTTCTCGATACATGACCTAACTTATCCAGTCCATTGTAATAATAAACCCACTCATTGACTAATCACCTTCTATTTTGGAACGGTCCCTTTTATGAGCTAATAGAGCCATCAAACGTTTGTCTCGCCAATTTCTGCGAGTACTATTATTAACTGAAGGTCGGCTTTTAAGACGCTCGATTTCCAATCTGTTGACTGACTCTTCACTCCATTGACGAGCGTTTTGGCTTGTATTGATTTCATTTACCCACTGTCCATACCTGTTATTATAGTCAGGCACACCTCCTGGAGCATTCAGTGAGATAGTTTCCATTGCCCCCATAAAGGACCATCTAAGTCCCAGTGCCTCTCTGACAGTTTTTTCAATATCTTCAATTCCGGCAACCTCGTCTTCCCAAAGTCTATAAACCTCTGAGATAACTGCATATTGAATTCGATTTAGTACAAACCCCTGAATTTCTTTTTTTAAGACGCTTGTGGCCTGCCTACAGTCTTCCATCAATTCCTTACTTTTCATCACTACATTGCTTGATGTCCAGGGTGAAGGAACAATCTCGACAAGCCGAAGTAAGTGTGGAGGAGTCCCAGGATGAATAACGATACATCTCTCCCGACCGGGCAAATGTTCAGTAAAGGCTGACACAGGAATGGTCGAAGTTGAACTTGCTATAGTCACCTCTTGAGGAACTATTTTATCAAGTTTCTCAAATAAGTCTTTTTTTAGCTCAGCCCGTTCCGGGATGCTTTCTTGAACGTGAGTAGCTCCATCTAGAACTTCTTCAAGATTTGTGGATTTAGACACGCGCGATAGTATGGTTTCAGGTGACTCATCAATCAAACCATATTCATTCAAATCATTTAGCCCTTTTTCTATTTCCATTAATGCCTTATCCAAAGCATTTATGTCCGTGTCATAAAGAACTGGATTGCGTCCTGATTCTGAAAACACAATTCCCCAACCTGTTCCAATAAGGCCAGAACCGATAAGAGCTATTTTTTCCATATCTCATAATTCCTTATTCAAAAAAATATATTAGTTTTTCCACTCGGGAAGTGAAACAGGGTTCCACGGGCGCTGAAAATTAAAATCATTTGTGATTGCATTAGCCGCGATATAACCAGGGGCGCCATTAACTCCACCACCATTCCCTGAAGATGAGCCGCACAAATAAAGACCCTCAACAGGAGTTCGAGTACTCGATAATTCCATGTGCGGTCTATTTATTCCTAATTGCGAAGGAATGTACGCCCCCATTCGTACGGCACCTTTTCGCATGTTTATGTTTAAACGCTCAACATCAAGAGGAGTAAATAAAAACTTTCCCCGTATATTCTCTTCCCTAAGATTAGTAGTGTATTCTCGCCAATTGTTTAAAATACAGTCCAAATAATAATCTTTTTGATCATCCCAATTCTGAGATTTTCCATCTACTTCATAAGGTGCAAAGGGCCACCAAAAAGCGGAGTGACCGTCTGAGGGAGCATAAGAGGGATCCAGTGAACTATTACACGCTCCATTACCCATTAAAACATCAGGGAACTTCTTTTGCTCACAATGTTCAAAACACTGTTTTACTTGTTCTATCGTATCCATTCCGAAAAAAATGTTAAAAGCAGAATCTATGTCAGCATCAAATTCACGTGACTTGTATATTGGCCTCTCTTTTAAAGCTAAGTGCAAAGTTACAAGACTATGGTTGCCCCAGTGCCAATTATCTAGTTTTGATCTTGCTTCATCGGAAAATACTCTTTCGTTTATCATTTTCATTGTTGTTGGAGCATCTATGGCACTCGCAACAAAATAGTTGGCCTCAATCACAGTTCTATCATCAAGTACAATGCTTTTTGCTTTGCCACTTTCCAGTTTTATTTCCTTTACTTCAGAATCCAGAATAAGTTTTCCTCCCCCTTCCTCAAGGATACGCCTAAGGGCATTTGGAAGAGCCACTGCTCCTCCTACCGGCAAGGTAAAACCCGTTACATTAGAGAAAATTGCAGGAAAAACCATACCCGCACCAGGTTGGTTTTCTGTGGCAATCACATGCATATATGAAGAAAAGAGAGTTCTTATCCGATCATCAACAAAATATTTTCTTACAACAGAAAATAAATCATGCTCAGCATGTGATAAAAACTCTTTTGCCTCAGGTCCAGACAAACGATCGCGCAACTGGTCCAAAGGTAATGGCGCATTGTACATCAAAGAGCCTAGTAAGGGTTTCATCTTCACAGCATACAAATGGTATAACTCTCTGAATGTATCAGCATCACTCTTGGAAAATCGAGAAAGGGAATTACAGGTTTTTTCCAGATCCTTATGAATGACAACACATGACCCATCTCGGAAAGTCGCAGCTTGCTGAACGGGTGGTTCAATATATGAAAATCCATAACGATGCAGTTGTAAATCATTAATCAATGGCGAATTACCAAAGCCCATAAAGAAATTAGAATGAAGGTTAAATTTATAGCCAGGAAGAAGCGGTTCATGAGTGCTTGTTCCGCCACCAATATGAGAATTTCTTTCAACAACAGCAATTTTAAGACCAGCTAGAGAAAGATACGCAGCCAGAGTTAGACCATTATGGCCTGCACCGATAATCACTCCATCATAATTTGGCATAGCTTTATCCTTAGGTTTCTAACTTAAACTAATATATTCATAAGAAACTCATTAGTTGTAAGTACAATGATTTAGTCTTCATTTACTATGAGACTAGTTAACAACATCCTGCGTAAATGAACTGTCAACTCCCAATGATTCAGCGGCTTCAAGTAGCTGACTCCAGCTCTCAGCATCCAAAGGAATTCCATTTTCCTTCCTTTCAGCCCTTGATTTTCGTTCAGGCTCACCAGGCACAAGAACCGGTAGCTTTGGATCTGACGGAGGAGAACCCGTCGCATAATTAACCATAGAGTCTATTTCATTTTTAATCCAATCAAATTCTCCAAGCCTTGAAGGATCAATCAGTATGACCGTCATAGTATTTATTATTCCATCAAGCCTAATATTGTCAGGTTGAATCGTTCCTCCTCCTGACAAGACTCCAGACATAAGCTCAGCTATTAAGGCAAGTCCATATCCTTTATGCTCACCGAAAGGCAAAAGGGCCCCTTTGGGTTCGGAAAACATTATCCCAGGGTCATTTGATGGTTTTCCCTCAAAATCAATCACCAAACCATCCGGTAACTTTTTACCTGCATTATTGGAAACACGCAATTTCCCTGCCGCGACTTTACTTGTCGCCATATCAAGAACTATTGGTTCAGATTTTTTTCCTGTAGGTAATGCAAAACAAACTGGGTTTGTTCCAAACCGTGCATCACTGCCTCTATGGGGAGCAACCAACGCATAATGGTCTGTTACGTTTACAAAGTGCAAAGAAACAAGATTTTCATCTACAGCCATTTCTCCATAAGTGCCGACTCTTCCAATATGGTGGGCATTTTTTAACGTCATAACCACCAGACCAATTTCCTTACATCTTGTGATTCCCTTTTTCATGGCTTCCTCAGCAACCCTTTGTCCATAACCTTTTCCTCCGTCAAACTGCAAAAATGCCCCATCATCTTTTATAATCGTCACAGGTGTGTTCGGAATTAATAGTTCCTTTTTAAGGTTATTTAAATAAGTCGGTATAATTCCCACTCCATGACTATCATGACCCGCAAGATTAGCTCCAACTAGGTGATCAGAGACAATTTGCGCCTCAGAGCTGTGACTACCGCCACAAGATATAATTTCACGTGCTAACTGACCTAGTTTTTTGGCAGAGACAAGTACTTCACGTTTCATTAGCACCTCCCTAGATACATAAAGTTTTGATGACAAATAAAATAATCTTCACACAACAGGTGAACGACCACCATCAACATTTATAGCACAGCCAGTGATATATGACCCTGCCTCAGAAGAGAGAAAACAAGCTAGATTAGCAAATTCCTCAGCTTCTCCCATTCGACCTAATGGTAATGTTTTTACAATTGGTGAAATATATTCCTGAAATGACTTGTCAGGTGCATTTTTTTTGTGACGGCGCTCATGTTGACCCGAACGAATAAGCCCCACTAAAAGCGCATTAACCAATACATTATCAGGCCCTCCCTCAGCAGAAAGTACTTTTGTCAAAGCCATTCCAGCGGCACGTGAAACTGATGTAGGTGCGCTAGATGCTCCAGGAGCCTTTCCAGCAACTGATAAGACGTTAATAATCCGACCCCATTTCCTGGAAATCATTTCAGGCATTGCTAGGCGAGAGAAGCGAATAGCAGCAAATAGTTTTAGGTCTAGATCAGTTTGCCACATCTCATCGGTAATCTCCAAAAAAGGGCCACTAGCATGAGCCCCAGCGTTATTAACAAGTATATCTATCTGGTTAAAGCGCTCTTTTGAAATTTTCCACGCCTGACTAATCTGTTCAGAATCTGTTACATCTGCGCTGATTATTTCAACACGAACTTGTGTCCCTTTAACTGAGTTGGATATCAAGTCAGCAGCTTTTTCCAGTCTATCTTTATTACGAGCTAGAAGAATTACATTCCCACCTGATTCAGCAAACTTAAGTCCCATTGCCAAACCCAGGCCATCGCTTCCTCCAGTGATTAACGCAGTCTTCCCGTCTAAACGAATATCCATAAACATCCTCCAAATAATTAAACTTTTATTATGTGAAAAAATTAACTTATAATCTCTTCCTTTGACATCTTCGCTTCAGTGAGGAATAAAGTATATAGTGTAACAATATGAGGCCAAGCCAAATGGCTGAAACGACCTATCACCATAGTTCACACTGGGGAACCTTCACCGCTCAAGTTGAAAATGGCCAGCTTGTTGGTGTTAAAGCTTTTGATAAAGACCCAGATCCATCACCAATCATTCACTCAATGATTGATGCTGTTTACGACGAAAGTAGAGTCAATCGGCCAATTATTAGAAAAGGCTGGCTGGAAAAGGGCCCGGGCGGTGATAAACATTCTAGAGGCTATGATCCGTATATAGAGGTCCCTTGGGATGAAGCCCTTGATATTGTAGCTAATGAGCTCGAGCGGGTGAGGACCAACTTTGGAAATCAAGCGATCTTTGGTGGCTCCTATGGGTGGTCGAGCGCCGGCCGATTTCATCATGCTAAAACCCAATTGCAGAGGTTTCTCTGCACTATTGGAGGATTCACTAATCAAGTACACACGTACTCTATTGCAGCTGGCTATGCAATTCTTCCACATGTTCTCGGGACTGCACAATCAGCTATGCTTGAAGCAACCACTTGGGATTCAATTGTTGAAAACTCAGAATTAGTAGTTGCTTTTGGAGGGATTCCTTTAAAAAACACTCAAGTTACTTCAGGAGGACCAGGTCAACATGTAGCCGGCCCTTATTTACGGGCAGCTAGAAATGCCGGAGTCGAATTTGTTAACATCTCACCAATTCGTGATGATATGGGTGAATTTTTAGATGCTGAGTGGATTGATTTAAGACCAAATACCGACGTGGCGTTAATGTTGGCTTTAGCCTATACCTTAGAATCCGAACAATTATTGAATCGTGATTTCTTAGAGACTTATTGTGTAGGCTATTCAGTTTTTTCTGAATACCTTCTTGGAAAAACAGATAATCAGCCAAAAACTCCAGAATGGGCATCAACAATCTGCGGGATTGCCCCAGAGAAAATTCGTTCCCTAGCTATTAAAATGGCTTCAAAACGTACCATAATTAATACCAATTGGTCCTTGCAACGTGGTGACCATGGAGAGCAACCATTTTGGATGACAGTTGTTCTTGCTGCGATGCTGGGACAAATAGGCCTACCCGGTGGTGGTTTCGGTTTTGGTTATGGCAGCATGGGGAATATAGGCAACCCACGAGAACCTATAGCCTCTCCTGAACTTCCAATTGGAGAAAACCCTTGTCCAAGCTGGATCCCAGTGGCCCGTATATCTGATATGCTACTTAACCCTGGAAAAAACTATGACTTTAATGGTGAAGAAAGGGTCTATCCAGATATTAAGTTAATCTACTGGTGTGGCGGAAATCCATTCCACCACCACCAAGATTTGAATCGTTTAGTTGAAGCTTGGCGTAAACCTGAAACGATAATTGTTAATGAACCATGGTGGACAGCAACTGCAAAGTTTTCAGATATAATTTTGCCTTCAACCACGACACTTGAAAGAAATGACATAGGCGCTACTTCTCGAGATCGCTTTATTTTAGCAATGCAAAAAAGCATAGAGCCTTTGGGTCAATCCAAGAACGATTACGATATATTCTCTGGATTATCTAAAAGACTTGGGAGAGAAGCAGAATTCACTGAAGGGCGAAACGAGCAAGAGTGGTTAAGACACATATACGATAGGTCTCGGCAAAGAGCAGCAGAAAAAGATATCACTTTGCCATCATTCGATACTTTTTGGTCTGAAGGACATGTAGAAACACTTAAACCCAAAAAACCTCATGTTATGTTTTCCGACTACCTGGAAGACCCTAATATATTTAGACTGCCTACACCATCAGGAAAAATCGAAATCTTTTCCGAAACAATTGAAAAGTTTGGATATGATGATTGCCCTGGGCACCCCGTTTGGTTAGAGCCAGAAGAATGGTTAGGCTGCAATGTTGCTGATACTTATCCTCTCCATCTAATATCTAACCAACCGCGCACTAGATTACATGGACAAATGGATAATGGTAAAATTAGTCGAGAGAGTAAAATACAAGACAGAGAACCAATATGGATAAATCCCATAGACGCTAAAAGTCGAGGCATTACTGATGGTGATTTAGTCAGAGTTTATAACAAAAGGGGTCAACTTCTTGCCGGTGTGTTAGTCACAACAGAGGTAAAGGAAGGCGTAATGCAATTATCTACGGGTGCATGGTACGATCCCGCTGATCCATCAGCTATCAATAGTATTGATAAACACGGGAACCCGAATGTTTTAACAATAGACAAAGGGACTTCTCGCTTAGGACAGGGCCCAATAGCACACAGCACCCTAGTGGAGATCGAGAAATATGATAAAAACCCTCCTCCAGTTACAGCCTTTAAACCACCTAAAATCATAGTAAAGTAAGATTATACCAACAGCAGCTCTCACATTCATCTCAGACTAAGATTTACTGCTAACCTTATCCAAACTAGCTGTTGCAGTAACATCAGGATAAAACCTGGTATAGAGTTCCGGTCTTTGCCATTGATCTAATACCCCTGCCTTGGCAGCATTATGATTAGCGGACAAAACCTCATCATTTTGTGAACGAAGCTCTCTTATTCTGGTAAAGTCAATGTTAACAATATATGACCCTGCAATGGTACTCTCGAAAAGAATTTCTTCTGGCGTGGCAACCATAGCGAGCCCTTTCTGCTCGGGAGTAAATAAATTTTGAGTGGTCACAGTTACCGCTAGGTTTTCAATTGATCTTGACCATATTAGATTTCGCCAAGTCGCCCAAAGCTTTTGTTTATCAACGCCTCCTGGCAAGAAAATAATTTCTGCACCGCGCAAAGCCAATGCTCTTGAAACCTCAGGGACGTACACTTCACTGCACATAGCCATACCAACACGTCCATGAATAGTATCAAATACAGGAAAATCATCCCCTGGTACATATTGAAACTCCCAATACCCTCCGCCAGTATAAATCCATGGTCCTGGGGGATGAGTTCGCTTATATGCAACAGGATTCCTTCCATCTGGATAGGCAAGCATAAGAAGATTATAGGCTGTGTTTTCTATTTCACTAATGGGATCAAGCGTACCGAACTGAACATGAATATTATATTTAGCTGCCGCATCTGATATTCGTTCAATTGGATTATATGTTGCTGGCATACGCCATGGACCAGGATAAGATTCCGGAAAACAAACAAAATCTGCCCCGTCACTAGAGGCTTGTTTTATATGGCCAATTGCATCAGAAACATTTTTTTCATCATCAGGTGGCTGATGTGCCATTGGCTGAACAACGGCGATCCTAAAAGACATTATTTGTTTCTCCTCTAATAGAAGTAAATTAATCTCTGAACAAAAATCTCCCAAATTCAATGTAAGATCTTTAGTATAGCATCTTCAAAAACAAAGACCATCTTTTGATGATTTATTAACTTTTATATTTATATCTGTTCTCTCAGAGTAAAGTTCTTTTACTTAATAAAAAAAAACGCCCTGCAAAAGCAGGGCGTTAACAATCATTACAAAATTAATAACCTAAAAACTCCATATATTATAAATGATTACAGAAGTGCCACTATTATCATCACCGCTAACACGTCCCCTGTTTTCAGCATCACTGAAACTGAGATTTGCTGCAAGCGTCCAGCCATCTGCCAATGAAGTATCCGCATCAATACTGATTGCCTTACTAACTGAATCACCAACTGAACCACCATTTCCTACAGTCGAATGATAATAACCTAAAGAAACGTTATAAGACGCCGCTGTATATCCAACTCCTAAGCTATACCATGTTCCTGCATCTTGACCACTCGATACAGCCGAAGCTGTTAAACCAGTATCATAAAAATTGGCGTAGCCAACTCCCATTGAATAATTTCCAAAAGTAGCCGTTGCTCCGACACCCAGTGCCTTTCCTGATGAATTTGTTGCTATTTCATTTTCTCCAAATTCATACGTAACGGATGCTGAAAAATTTGCACCACTTAGTTCAGTTGAATAAGTCGCTGCAACACTAATTATATCTTCGTAGCTTCCATTATTGTCTTTTTCACCAAAGCTAGCACCCGCTGCACCAGCATCGGGTGTAAAGGACATTCCTAATTGGAGACCGTTCATTTCTGGGGTGTAATAACTTATTTTTGTAGCATTCCCTGAAATAGGATCATTTCCTGTTCCTAAAAAAGTGCTTCCAAAATCAAATATACTGCTCAGCTCGCCATCAAATCCTGCTCGTCCCGCCATAACATCTTCACCTGCGATGGCATAATTGTCAGCAGGTCCACCGACATCACCTAATTGCAGAGTGCCAAAACTATCACTAGATACTGTAGCCCAAACTTTATCTCCGTTAGTTGTATCATCTGTATTCACGTTTAAAACGATATCTACTCCATACGAAAAACCATTTTCTGCAGAATTAGATGCTGATATAGCTAGCTCGGCTTCATCAGTTTTAAAACCCGTCTGTCGAACACTTGAATCCTTGTCTTGACTACCTGTATGAGCTTGAAAACGCACTTCGCCAGAAAGCGATACGTTCATATTATTACCTGTTCCAATAGAACCTGCCATTAAAGGAGTTGTAGCTAAAACGCTAATAATTGCAGTCCCAGAAAGTAAAAGTGTCCGATTCATAATATCCCTCTTTTCAAAAAGTATGTGTAATTTATGTTATAACATAACACACATTAAAAAATTATCTAATAAAAAAAGAGAATATACAATGATAGGTTTTGATAAATCACGCCTCAAATTTTTGCAACATGCCTATATTTTGACCACTCTCAACAAACCTTAGTTAAGATTAATTCACGTTGACGTAAAATTTTTTACACAAAATATACAGTGATAATTCTTGCTGTGATTTGGAAAACGTAATAATTCTATTTTTTCGGCTTACTTGGTAGTAAGGCATGAATAGTTTGTTAGTATTATATTAATATAATACTTTAACTAAATTAATTATATCACTGTTATTAAATTAGAAGTAGTTTCTAAAATTGTATCCCGTTTCCTCGACAAAGGCATTGATAAGCCGACTATTAATGGGACCAGGAATTTCTGACTTTGGTCGAAATCGGTCAATTTCTCTCACAGGCATTGCACAGACAGCACTAGAGGTAATAAAGCATTCCTCCGCCTGAGCCACTTCATACATAGTAAAGTCTCTTTCTTGTAACTCAATTCCCAATTTATCGCATAGCTCTAACACTACTTTCCTCGTTACTCCTTCAAGGATGTTACGTTCTGGAGGCGTAATTACTACTCCTTCTCTAACAATAAAAAAATTAGCAACTGAGTTTTCTGCAACATTGCCATGTATATCAAGCATAAGAGATAGTGAGTCATTTGAAGCAGCATCCAGCTCCGCCAATATCTGATTCATCTTACTTGTTACTTTTGCCCTCGCTTCTATACATTCAGGAGGATTACGACGCGTAGCAGTCACTGATAGGCGAACGCCTGTGGCTTGATTCTTTGCAATTTGACTTACGTCGGCTTGCCTAAAGAAAACCATAACCGTAGACGGGCCAGCTTCAAGCACGCTGGTGGAAGGGTTATCTATACCCCGGGTTATCCAGTGCCCTAATCTGTACATACCTCCGGTTTCTAATCTATCTTCATTTGCTGATAGAGTTTTAAGAGTTATGTCGTGCATCTCATCTATAGACACCCCTGGATCTATTCTTACATATTTTAAAGAACGATAAAGCCTGTCTAAGTGATCTTCTAATCTAAACAATTTTCCGTCAAAGCATGGAGTAACTTCGTAGATTCCATCTCCCCATAAAAATCCTCGGTCAAAAGGAGAAATGCGAGTCTCTTCATATTCTAAAATATCCCCATTTAAATAAATCAAAGGTTCTGATGACATAGTCCAATCCAGTTCATTTATATTCTTTACTACCCAGATTACGGCAGTTAACGTGAAAGGCAAATGATCAAATTAAAATTATTTGTTTTTTAGATCGTAAATCAAAGGAAAAATCATGGACAAACACCAATCTCTACTGCCTTTAATGTTGGTGTTATTCTTTACTATAAGCTTCGCATTGACAAATAGCATGGCAGGTCTAGCTTATACTGGCGGCACTGACCCATTAACCGTAGCAACAGCGCGCTTTATAGTACCTACAATTGTTTTAGCGATCTTATTGTGGATAACAGGAGCCAAATTATTATTGCCCAAACAAGACGCTGTGCCCGCTTTATGCCTTGGCTTAATAACGGCAGTTTTTTCTTTTGCTATTTTAAACGCAATAGAAATATTGTCAGTCTCATTAGCCATTCTAATCTTTTTTCTATTCCCCTTATTTACTAGCTTAATAGTTGCCCTGATGGGCTGGGAAAAACTAACGGCTACAACAGCTATAGCGGCTATCGTAGCTTTTTGTGGTTTAGGACTCACACTTGGCGTTGAAATCAGCAGCTTGTCATTAGTTGGGATTTTATACGCCCTTGTAGGAGCTATAGGCTTAGCAATTGTTTCGGCCATTAGTAGTCGTGTGATAAAAAGTGGTGACTCAAGACAGGTCACGTTCTACATCGTTTCAACAGCTTCAGTTTGTTTTATAGTATTCAGTCTTATAAAATATGATCCCCAAATACCGATAAACACTGATGGCTGGATAGGCTTAATAGGCACATCTATATTTTATGCCTGCGGAATAATAGGTTACTTTGCTGCCATATCTATGATTGGACCAGCCAAGGCAACTTTATATTCTTATATTGAGCCTTTATTCACTATCTTTGCTGCCTTTGTATTTCTTGGAGAGCTACTAATGCCACTTCAATTTGTTGGTGCATTAATTATTGTTGGCGCATTAACCGCTTCCGGGTTAGCAGGGCTCAAAAACAATAATTAATCAATATGGGCCGTAGAAGATATTTCTACCAAAAACTGAGGTTTCACCAAATCTGCTTTTATACAATATCTCGCTGGAGGATTTGACGAAAAATACTCCGCGTAGACCTCATTCATTTCATTATAGTGTGACAAGTCAGAAAGAAATATTTGATTAAAGGCTATATCGCTCATTTTGCCTCCAGCCGTTTCAACAACACTCTTTATTATCTCAAGAACTTGCCGAGTCTGAGTTTTAATATCATCCGCGCCAACTAAATCACCCGCTTCATTCATAGATAAAACACCCGATACATATACTGTATTACCCACTTTGACACCTGGTGAATATGGGGCAAGCGGAGGAGCGGATCCTTTAGGTATAATAGCTTCATGTGACATTGTTTAATCCTCACTATTTTCTGTATTTTATTTAAGGAAAGTTATTACGTGGTTATTAAACTCATCACTCATTGTACGTGAACAAGCATGTCCCCCGTAATTCATGAGTATAAGTTTTGAGTTTGGTATTTTTGATGCAAGTTCTTCTGAAAAATAAGCAGGTGTTTGAATGTCATCCCTAGAACAAAGAACCAATGTATCAGTAGAGATTTTTTCGAGCTCACCCCTTCGATCAAATTTTTGAACTGCTTCTATACGGCTGGTCATTATTTCGACTGGGGCTAACATGTTTTTTTGGGCTTCCTGTTGTCGTTCTAACTCAGCAGAATTTTCTATAATCCATTTAGCTGGATAGAGCATTATGCTAGTCATATCTCCATAAAGGCTTGCACCCTGACTTTCGAGTATCGATCGCCTCACTCTCCACACTTTAGATCGATAATGATCACCAAAGGTCGTGCTGGCATAAATTACTAATTTTGATATTCTGTTAGGATTATCAATTGCTATTGATTGGCCAATATTTCCTCCTGTCGAATGACCGACAAAATCTACCGTTCCAACACCTAGCACATCTAGCAAAGACAATATATCATCAGCCAACTGGTCAATATTCTTCACATGCCTGTGTTCAGTTCTACCCGTACCTCTTTGATCATAGGTTATAACCGTATAATAGGTGGAAAAAAAATCTACTTGTTGTTTCCAATAATTGGCTGTTCCACCCATGCCGGCAACAAGTAATAATGGCGCTCCACTGCCAGAAATTTCATAATAATGATCTATTCCATTAGCTTTTTTTTTGGGCATCCTTGATATTTCCCCCTTTTACCCATAAGTCTGCAATAGGAGTTTAAGTTTTGGGAGAATCAAAAGGCATTAAAGCCCCAAATGCATCAGCTACTTCATCTCCAAATTCTTTACTTACCCTCTCTTTTACAGAGTGCGGCATAGAAACATCATCTCTCTCAACTGGTCCCGTTAGGACTGTGAGTTGAAACGCTGTATCTTCTCCAACATTATTAAATTCACGATAAATGCCAGGAGGACAAGAAAAAACGTCCCACTTGTTTAAAGTACGTTTATGAGCAATTGGATCACCTACTCGATATTCTATTGTGCCCTGAAGAACCATAAAAGTCTCAAATGTATTATTGTGATCATGTAAGCATGGCCCCTGCCCTGGAGGCATTTCTGAAATAAACATAGTCGTGCCTGAAGCTCCAATTATTGGTGCTTCATTACCGAAAGGACTTTTAGTATCCTCCAGGATAACCGCTTTTATAGTTTGCGCAAAAAATACCTCCCAAGCCTTTTGTGGAACCCATGACAGGTCATCTGTAGTAGACATAGGTTTCAAGTCTTTAAATCTTCCTATTCGTTTGTCAAACTCTTCTGCTGTTGGTGTATATATTTCAGTAGCCATTGTATTTTTGCTCCCTGTTGTTCAATTAAATTCTATAATAATTAATCCTACGCGGGAAAATACTCATTCAACCAAGCTTTAACAGAGTCTCTTGGACGAGAGTTACCATCTGAAAAAGGAAAATGATCAGTGCCGGAAATAAGTAATAGATCTGTTGGCTGCCCCGCATGTTCAAACAATTGCAATGATTGATCAGTAGGAGTAACTGAATCATCGGAAGCATGAAATAAAAGTAGTGGCCTAGGAGATATTTGAGACACAACATCATTAGCTCGAAAGTCGAACATGCTCTGAGCTGTCTCTGATGGAAATTCCATAATCACATTTTTGCCCATATTACCGCGTAAATGTTCAGGTATAGGCACTATCTCCCATCGTGACATTTTTAGATCAGCTTCACCGGCGTCCCTACGTCTTTTTCCTTCGTCCAAACTCCTTTTAAATTTATCCCAATCTTCGCCTGTATGTTGAAGTTGAAATTTTGTGTCTCCATCTCCCCAGCCACATGACGAAATAACAGCTGCTATCCGCTTATCAACACCGCCTGCATAAACAGCTACCGCTGCCCCGAAGCTGTGCCCAATAACTCCTATTCGTTTAGGATCAACTTCGCTTTGTTCTGACAGCCATGAGACAGCATTTTGAGTATCTGATACCTGATCTAAACAACGGACTAAACCTCTTTCGCCCTCGCTGTCACCGCAACTACGAAAATCAAACCTAAGAGCAATGTAACCCCAATCACATAACATATTTGCCAAAATTTCAGGGGTTGATCCATCTTTGCTTGTACCAAAACCATGTAATATCAAAAATGCAGGGCTTTTCTCTCCAGACTTAAAGTTATCAGGTGTGTGCATGATTCCCGATAACTTTAAACCATCAGAATCAAATGAGATATCTTTTTCCATATTATTATAGACCTCACTTAAATAAAAATTTTGAATAAATTAAGAACTTTTTTTATTAACCAAACCAACAAAAAATAAGCAAAACATCCCTAATGTTGCAAAAAGAGCAATTAAGATAAAGTTATTAGTGTACGATCCACTGAGGATATAGACTAGTGAAAAAATTGAAGGACCAACGATTACACCCATATAAGAAGGAGCAGTAATTCCCCCTATTACAGCGCCTGCCTGACCCACCGGGGCATAACGTGTAGCCTCAACTTGAAACACCCCCGTCCATCCTAGCGCATTAAACCCAAGAATAATAAACAGAATATATATGAATATTTTATTCCACAGCTCTGTAATGCTCATGACAAAGAAAGCACATATCAAACAGAATGCACCCGTTAACATTAAAACAATCAATCCATGTCCAACTCGATCAGCCACCCAACCCCAAAACACCCTCCCTAAAACACCAGAAACCTGAACCAGGGCAAGAACCAGGCCTGCCTCTATTAAGTCAAAACTAACATCAGAAACTAATAAAGTTACAACAAATGCAGCAAGTGTTAGCTGAACCGCAGCATAGAAAAAACCACATATTGATAGCCACCTTAATTGTACTGAACTCCAGACTATAGTAATCGCATCAAAAACACGCCTTTCGAAAACAGCTCTATTTCCGCGTTTAGAATCCCAAGCAGAGCGCATTGGCTGCATGAAAAAAACTAGTAAAACACAAAGAAAACCAGCAACGGCAGGAGACCACTGCCATCCAAGTGATTTGCCAATAAACGGAGATAATAAACCAGCCAGTGCTCCACCTATTGGAACTCCTGTTTGTTTTATTGAAAATATGAGATTTCGTCGATCAGCAGGCATAGAACGTAAGAGCATTTCAGATGCAGCAGGATTAGTCATCCCGTAACCTAATCCAATAATAAATGACCCAATAGCAATAAATAATACTGATGGAACAATTGCTAAAGCTGCTCCTACCGCACAAAACATCAAGCTAGTTTGACTAACTCGAATTGGTCCCCATCGCCTAAGTTGGTAACCTGCTGCTGTGGACATAATTGCAGCACCTAGGTAAAGCAAACTTATCTGATACCCCACTAACTCTGGGGACACTTTAATACTTGTTGCTACTTCAGGTGCAATTGCAGCCAATGACAAAGCAGTAAAAGTAGCTAAAACCTGTACAGATATTGTAACCAATAATATTAGCCACAAACTGGTACTATAAGACTTTGTTAACTCACCTGGTTCCATGAAGAATTACACAATCAAAAGATTAGTTTAATTTATTTCAAAATGAGTTCATATTTCAGATGTCAGTTCTTATCTAAGAACATATTCATAAAACTCTTAAACTCAAAAAAAACACATTTATATATACAATATAAAAACGGCATTAATCACAATGGTTCTTGACGTGATCTTTTCTGACCAACAAACTAGGCCTAGAAATATTCAATTGATTTTAATTTAGGACATTAAATTAATATAGAACAGATAAGAGTAATAGTTTTCTGATGGCCACAAGTAGAAACAAGAAAATTTGAACTACAAATGAATTCACCTCAAAACCCTGATCTCATAATAGAAAATTCAACCAAGTGGTCTATTTCTATATATGAACTTTTGCATAAACACTTCATTAGACAGGTTGTTTATGTTCCTGATTCGGGACATTCGTCTCTAATAAATCAGTGTCACAGAGACAGAACTATCGAAACAATTGTCATGAGCACCGAAGAGGAAGGTGTTGCGCATTTATCAGGCGCTTGGCTCGGAGGTGACCGTGGGTTAATGCTAATGCAATCAAGTGGTGTTGGAAATTGTGTTAACATGTTTTCTCTAATAACGGAGTGTCGGATACCCTTTGTTACATTTATCACTATGCGAGGACAGTGGGGAGAGTTTAATCCCTGGCAAGTTCAGATGGGACAAAACACTCATGAAATCCTCAGCCTATCCGGGTTCGTAGTCCATACCATAGATAATCCAGAAGATGTTGTTGAGACAATAGATGCCGGGCTCAAACTCGCATTTGATAGTTCTAGAGCTATAGCTGTTTTACTTTCTCAGCGTCTTATAGGACGCAAAGAATTTGTAGAGAAATAAGTTAATGATTACTAACCAACCGTTGCATAGAAGAGAAGTAGTTAAGTGCCTCTTAGCTGAGAGAAAAGACCTATTAGTGGTTTCAGGACTTGGCTCTGCGACGTATGATTGCGCAGCTGCAGGAGATAATGAAAAAAACTTCTACTTATGGGGCGCAATGGGAGGCTCTGTTCCATTGGCCTTAGGCCTTGCGATAGCTCAGCCAAATAAACCAGTATTAGTTATTACTGGTGATGGTGATTTATTAATGGGACTAGGAGCATTAACAACAGTTGGCGCTCAAGCACCAAAAAATTTAGCTATTGTTGTTTTGGATAACGAAATATATGGAGAAACGGGCGCTCAACCTACTGCTACCGCTAAGGGAACAGACTTGAATGCAATAGCCCGCGCATGCTCCCTTAAAGTTATAGATGATGTATTTAACCTCGGAAAAGTGAAAGAACTTTCTCAGACTCTTTATTTGGGTAAGGGGCCTATATTCGCTAATATTAAAGTGGAACAGGAGACACCACCAAAAATATTACCTTCCACTGATGGGGTTTTTTTGAAAAACAGATTCAGAGATGCAGTTCTAAGCTAATCATAATTTGTAAAGGAACAAAAAAGATGGCTGAAAAAATAGGAATTCTCGGCCTAGGACTAATAGGTCGTTTAGCAGCAGAATTAATAATTCCACATGGCTATGATTGTTATGCCATTAGAAGAAAAAGCACGGAAGATTTTCCAGAAATGGGAGGAAACTTGGTTGAAAGCCCTCGAGAACTAGCTGAAGTAAGTGATTTTCTGATTTCTGCACTGCCCACCGTTGAATCTGCTCGAGATACGTTTTATGGCGAAAATGGTGTGATTTCTGGAGCTCATGAAAATTTAATAATTATAGAGATGAACACTTTTCCTGTTTCTATAAAAGAAGAGCTTAAAGATAAAATTGATGATTCACCTGCAACAATAATAGATTGTCCAATAAGTGGCACCCAACCCGTAATTAGAGCGGGCAAGGGTGTGATTATGATGAGTGGCGATAAATCGTCATGTGATGCAGTAAAACCAATGCTTGAACACGTGGCACCTAAAACATCGTATGTTGGGGACTATGGAACCGGGATCAAACTAAAACTCATGATTAATTTCATGGTAGGAGCAAATACAGTCGCTCTGGCCGAAGGAATGCTTTTTGGAGAAAGAATGGGGTTAGACAGTCAAACAATGTTGGATATAGTTGGCCCTAGTGCTGCCGGATCAACAGTTTTTGGTATGCGTGCAGCGATTATAGCTGAAAGAAAGTGGCAACCCTGTGCAGGCCCAAGTAAATTGCTTTGGAAAGATCTAGATATTGTCCAAGAACAAGCAGATGCATTAGGATTATCAGCTCCACTTCTTCGTATATGTAATGAATATTATAAAAAAATAGAAAAAGCTGATCGGCTTGATGATGAGTGCGCAGTTGTATTCGAAATCCTAGAAGAAGAGGCAAAACCAGTATAAACCACCGGATCTTTAATCTGATCTTGGCGGTTTTCTTTTAAAAGTAATCTTTAATTATTATACTGCATCATTTGCAATAGGAGCGACGCAAATCCCTTCATTTTGAAGATAACTTGCGATTTTAATCAAGGATGACTCTTTACCAGGGGCAGCAATCAGCTGAACTCCATGGGGCATATCTCCGATACCATGTATAGGAACGCTCAAAATTGGTAACCCTATAAATGATAATGGTTGAGCATAAATACCAAGATTAGATAATACTGGAACATCTGATCCATCTAACTTCATTGTTTTCTGACCAATTTTGGTAGCAGAAAATGGTGTTGCAGGAGCCAGAAGAACATCAAATTCATTAAATATATTTAGAACCTGAGTTCTGTACCAACTTCGAAACTTTTGTGCTTTAACATACCAATTAGCCGGTAAAAGAGTGCCCGTAATGAATCCTGATCGGGTCGTCGGATCAAACTTATCAAGATTGTTTCGTATGTCATTCGCATGTTCTAATCCTCCTTCACAGTGAGTAATCACAAAGGCAGCACCTCTGGCACTATCAGTATTATTAATTTTTACGCTTTTTGTTACATTTAGTGCCTTGCACACTTGATTAACAGATTCATAAGATTCGTCAGATCCATTGCTTTTAAAATAACCATCAAGACTAGCTAATCTAAGGCCGTCGATTTTTTGATTTAAACATGAAATTAAAGAAACAAATTTCCCACCATGACATACTGGATCATTAGGATCCGGCCCGCACATAGCATCATAAGTTGCAGCAATGTCTTCAACAGAACGGGCTAAAGGACCGACATGGTCAAAGCTTGAGGCAAACATTTTCGTCCCAAATCGGCTTAATGCTCCGTAAGTTGGTTTAAACCCAAAAACACCGCATAATGCAGCCGGAAGGCGAATGGAGCCATTGGTATCAGAACCTAGACTAAATGCAACCATTCCTGCAGCCACTGAAGAACCGGATCCACCAGATGAACCTCCCGAAACCCTGGTAAGATCATGGGGGTTTTTCACAGGCCCATAATGACTATTTTCGTTTGTATATCCGTAAGCAAATTCGCTCATATGCAGTGCACCAATTAGAATGGCGCCAGATTTTTGAAGACGTTTAATGACCGTTGCATCTTTTTCTGCTGCTGGCTGACCTTTATACATGATAGAACCAGCTAAAGTAGTAACACCTTCAACATCAAAAAGATTTTTTACCCCATATGGCACACCAGCCAAAACACCTGGGTCACCGCCTTGACCTATTATTTCATCTACTCTATCTGCCTCTTTAAGGGCACGGTTCGATAAAAATTGGGAAAAACAGTTGTACTTATCATTTAATGTTGTGGCTCTCTGGATAAAAGCCTCAGTAATTTCCCTTGCGCTAACCTCTCCCTTGCGCACTGCAGATGATATTCTATTAGCATCCTTGTAGAGAAATTTATTATTCATGGCCTGTATACAGGAGCAGCTTCAAATTCTTCAGGAATATCACATTCCAATAATGGCTGAACTATTTGTTTAGTTAATTTAAGGTAAGAAATAACATCAGCCCTATATTCATCAGGAACATTATTTCCTGTTAGGTGCTCTAATTGAATCATGTAACTATACCAATCAAACTCCTTTTCTCCGTCTTTGTTTTTTTTATTCAAATCCTGCTCCACTAAATTATCGAATTACAGTTATTTAATTAACAACTTCTTAATTAACTTTTCATAAACTTCCTTTGGACGTCCATCGAACTCCTTTAATGACATAAGTTCCAGTAACTCTTCTGCTCGGCGGTTTATTAAAGACTGAACCTGATATCGAACACGAGATCTTCGTTCATGTTCTTTATCTATACTTTTCTTTATCCATTCTCGGTGTTCATCGATCGCCTCATCTAACGCGTTAAAACTTTCTACACTATGATTAGAGGTGCTCAAAACACATGGTTTCCATTCATTAGAACTATAAGTATTTCGTGAAACAATTTCATTTATTTCCGCAGCAATTAGTTCAGCACCTGGTAAATCAGATTTATTTATTACGTAGATATCTGCCATCTCAAGAATTCCAGATTTCATTGCTTGCACTGCGTCACCGGATTCAGGTAATAGAACAAGAATAACGGTATCCACAAGAGCTCTAACAGAATACTCAGCTTGACCTACACCCACAGTCTCTAGGATAACCTCATCAAATTCATATCCTTCCATTTCCCAAAGCAAATCTGCCGTATTATCTGCAAGTCCATCATGAGATCGACGACTGGGAATAGAACGAATAAATACGTTAGGATCATTAGAAACTGAATCCATTCGGATTCTATCTCCAAGAATTGATCCCTTTGTTAAAGGGCTACTGGGATCTATAGCCAAAACAGCTGCACGTGAACCATTATCCACCCTTTTAGAGACCAAATTGCTAATAATAGTGCTTTTTCCTGAGCCAGGTGCTCCAGTTATTCCAATCCGATAAAGAGTTTCTTTTGGTAATTCTTTTTGGTTTTTTAGTGTCTCAACAACAGAGGCATTTGCCACTCGAGACAAGGCTTGGCTCATCTTACGTCTATTATTTAATTTTCCACCACTCATTTGGCATTGATCGGTTCTAAAAATCTGAATACGTCCTCATTGTGTTCTCCAAGATTCGGAGGAGGCTTATAATCTATTTCATAACCAGATAATTTAATGGGATTTCCAACAACGCGCATTGGGCCATCAGGGGTAGAAATAACAACTATCATTTCCCTAGATTCTGCTATTTTTCCATCTACAGCCCTGTCCAATGTTTCGACTCCAGATATAACTATACCTTCTGACCCTAAGTTCTCTACCCAGTCACTTGTAGTTCTTGTTTTAAGTAATTCAGAGGTAAGGTTTATTACTTCAGATCTGTTCTTAGAACGTGCTGTCATTGTGGCAAATTTTGGGTCAGTGGACATTTTACTCCAACCAACAATCTCACAAAATAACTTCCAAAACTTATCAGTACTGATAAAAAGCACCACATACCCATCCTTAGTTTCAAAAACCTGTGCAGGCACCATGTGAGGATGGCCACTATTGGCTATTCGTTTTGGTCTGATACCATGATTAAGATAGGCTGAGGCTAAATAATTTAATTGAACCAACATTGTATCAAACAGTGATACATCAACCTGTCCACCTTTACCCTCTATGATTTTTGCTAGTAAACCAACTGCTCCCATTATCCCCGTTGAATTATCAACTGCAGAATAACCAGCTTTAATAGGCGCATTTCCTGGATCGCCAGTTAACTCCATAACACCAGTTAATGCCTGGACCACATAATCATAAGCGGGTTTTTCAGCGTAAGGGCCATCAAGACCAAAACCTGTTAGCGCAACACAAACTATTTTAGGGTTGAATTCTTTCATATTATTATAGGTCAGACCATATTTTTTGATGGTTGATGGCCTCAAATTTGTAACCAATGCATGGGATTTTCCAGCCAATTCATTCAATTTCTTGCGACCATCCGTACTACCCAAATCTAATACCACACCTTTTTTATTGCGATTAATGCTGGTGAAGTAATCGTTATATTGTCCGGTAAAATTGTCTGTCATATTTCGAGCCATATCACCTGACGGCGGCTCAACTTTAATTACATCTGCGCCCAGATCTGCTAATATCATGCCGCAAAATGGTCCAGCCAAAACGTGACCTACTTCTAAAATACGAATTCCTGACAAAGGGCCGTTAGGCATTTCTTAACTCTAGTTCAATTTCCTTTAATACATCTGCAATTGCCATATCAGAGGTGTAAATACCCGATACTCCTGCCTCTCTTAACCCAGCATGATCGTCTCTAGGTATTGTGCCGCCAACAAAAATCTTTATATCAGAGGCGTCTAGCTCTTTTAAGTGAAGTAAAGTTTCGGAAACGATTTCATTATGGCTGCCAGAAAGCATACTTAGGCCAACTGCGTCCACATCTTCATCAACAGCAACACGTGCAATGTAATCAGGGCTTTTTCTTAAACCAGTATAAATTACATCTGCCCCAGCATCTCTTAACGCTAACGCAATTACTTTTGCTCCAACGTCATGGCCATCCAATCCTGGTTTGGCTATTAAAATTCGTTTTCCTTCTAAGCTCATTCTTTTACCATAATATTTTTCTCTATAGACGGACTGGCTCTTGAAATTCACCCCATTGGTTTTTCAATGTAGAAACCATTTCACCCACAGTGGCGTAAGCATGGCAGCAATCTATGAGGTAAGGCATAATATTGTTCTTATCATTTGAAGCAGCATTTTCGAGAGCAACAAGAGACTTTTCAACCAAACTTGAATCACGTGTTTCACGATTTTTTTCATGCTTTTCTATTACCCGGGCCGTGGCCATTGGATCTAGTTTGAATACTTCTCCCACTTCCTCAGTTTGATCATCTCTACGAAAATAATTTTGTCCAACAATTACTGTTTTACCGGAATCTGCTGCCTGTTTTCTTTCTGAAGCTCTTTTGGCTATCTTCATCTGCAGCCAGCCATCTTCAACTGCTTTTTCGACTCCTCCATACTTTTCTATTTCCTCGATAACAGACATCATGCCCTTCTCCATTTGGTCAGTTAGCCACTCAACATAATAACTACCACCAAGTGGGTCTACAGTCCTTGCAATGCCTGATTCATGTGCAATAATTTGCTGAGTACGAAGAGCAATCTCTGCTGAGTGTTCTGTAGGAATCTGAAACGCTTCATCAAACGCACAAGTGAATATTGACTGGGCTCCCCCCAACACAGCCGCCATAGTTTCTGTTCCAACGCGAACAATATTATTATGAGGTTGTGATCCAATTAGTGATGAACCTCCGCAGACCACGCCAAATCTGAACATTTGGGCCTTGGGGTCTTCAACTCCGTATCGCTCATTCATTAATTTAGCCCACAGTCTGCGCCCAGCCCTGAACTTACAAATTTCTTCAAAGAAATCCATATGAACATAGAAAAAGAAACTCAGTCGCCGAGCAAACTTTTCTACGTCTCCACCTCTTCTTATGAGCTCATCTGTATAAGCCAAACCATTGGCTAAAGTGTAACCCATTTCTTCTACTGCAGTACAACCAGCGTCTCGTACATGGGCTCCTGCAATAGATATAGCATTGAAACGAGGAGTATGTTTATTAGAAAAAAGTATGGTATCTGCTATTAATCTCATAGAAGGTTTAACTGGAAATATCCATGTACCTCGTGCAACATATTCTTTCAAAATATCATTTTGAATCGTGCCTGTTAGCTTATTTCGATCAACTCCTTGCTTGTCTGCTACAGCACAATACATCGCATAGATTATTGAAGCAGTCCCATTAATTGTAAATGATGTAGAAATACCACCCACGTCTATGCCTTTAAACAGGCGCTCTACCTCGCCTAAATTAGATAAAGATACGCCAACCTTTCCTACTTCAGCACGAGCCATTGAATCTGTGGGGTCATAACCGCACTGTGTCGGCAAATCTAGAGCTACAGATAAACCAGTTTGCCCCTGATCGAGCAAAAATTTGTAACGTTCATTAGATTCTTCTGCAGTCCCAAACCCAGAGTACTGGCGAATAGTCCAGAGCCTACCTCTAAAACCATTTTCAAATATACCTCTAGTGAATGGATAAGCTCCTGGCTGCTCCAGTTTTGAAAAATCAATCATGTCTGGCCCCACCACAACAGGAACCTCTATTCCTGAGGGAGTTACTGGATCAGGATGATTTGGAGGTGCTTTTTCTACCTCGTTAATAATTTCAGCAGAAGAGTTCTTACTTGTAGCCATTTTCTATTTCCGTGTTGGTAATACTTTTTCGGCAGCCTCCCAATGAGCATCATTTATCCAATTACTAACAAATAATTCAGTTTCCAGCTCATTAAGATCATTTTTAGAATCGCCTCGTCTTTTTGCATCTGCTAGTTCTTTAAAAGTTCTTATTACATGAGCATGTTGATTCCTTAGAGGTATTAAAAAATCTTCTACAGATTGTTTTAACTCTCCCTCAACGCTCACCACTTGATCTACTAGCCCTATTTCAAGGGCTTCTGAACTAGACAGCATTTTTCCAGTTAACAATAGTTTTAATCCATTTGAACGACCGACCAATTGAAATAAGTCAGCGCCCCCACCCCAAGCAGTTGACAAGGCTAAACGCCCCTGTACAAAACCAATTTTGGCATGGAAGTCGGCAATACGGAAATCACATGCAACAGCCAACTCAGCAGCTCCACCAAAAGTATTTCCATTAAGAGCAGCTATAACAGGCAGCGGAAATGTTCGGATAGAATTCAAGGCTAACTTGGAATTATTAGACATTTCCCTAGCTGCGGATTCAGTTCTAATTTTCGACAGTTCACGAAGGTCCCCCCCAGCGGCAAATGTTTTTCTTCCTGAGCCAGTAAGAACTGCCGCAACAATGGATTCATCCATTGAATGACTCTCAAAAATTCCTTTGAGGTCAATCAATAGCTGTTGACTCAGCGCATTGTGTTTTTCTGGACGGTTAAAAGTGATATATAATACTTTATCTCGCACCTCAGCCAGAAGATGGTTTTCTGTCATTGTAACTAGTAACTCCGTTCTTCTGTAATGCAACTAAGACTATTAACATTTTCTGTTGAGGGTCTGTATAACAAATAAAGTGTAAAGAGCATACATAGCCTATTAAAAAGAAATTAATGAAAAAAATACTTATTATTCGTCCATTTCTGCCGTACGATAAATATAGTTGCCGTCCATATAAGTTATAAAAAAATCATGGAAAGACATAGGGTCATATTTCGGCTTCTCCCCAGGAGTAATGCAGGTTGAAATGGGCTCTGCAATTGTTTCATCGTTAGCATTATAGAAAAAAGTTAATGCATAGCGATCCTTTTTGGGCGGAACTACCCTGTGCGGAGTCGCAATAAAACGACCATTAGTCCATCTATTAAGGAACTCCCCTGTGTTCACCACTATTCCTCCTCTAAGAGGGTCAATCTCAATCCATTTTCCAGAAGGTGCCATAACCTCTAGACCGGGAACATCCATTAATGGAAGATAAGTTATAGAACTATGATCGGAATGTGGTGCTAAAGAAAATTGACCTTCCTCAACATCCGCAGGAGGATACCAAGCACAACGATTATAATATTCAGGAGTAGAAAAAAACTTATCAAAGTAATCAGATGGTAAATCAAGAGCCCTAGAATATACAGGCAGCATTTTCTGAGCTAGGTCAGCCATTGTTTCCTGATATGATAAAATTATGGGCTTAAAGTCAGGCAACTCTTCAGGCCATTTATTCATCCCTCTATGACGTACATTATCAATTACCTTGGGGTCGTCATTCCCCCTTTCACGCATAAACGCCCAGGCCTCATTTTTATCTTTTTTCTGATTATCTGCAATTTTAGACCAGCGTAGAACTGTTGCCTTATCCGGAATATAACCAATATGGTGAAAATCAACTCTATATTTCAATTTGGTATCTAAAGGTAGTGAGAACAGATCTGCCACTTGTTCAAAACTTCGATCAATCAGGGATTGTTCAACGCCATGATTAACAATCACATAAAATCCTAAACTTTCCTGAATGGCGCGCAAATCTATCGCTAGCTGCTCCCGTGCTTCAATATCGCCATTCAGATAATTACCAACATCAATGACAGGGATTTCTTCATCCCTTATGCACCGAGATATTTCATTTGAGACTTTAGGCTCAATATCGACTGCTATTGTCATTAGTAGCTCCTCGGATGAGTTCTTCTATTTTATTGTCTGAAACTTACAAACGATCATAAAAATATATACCATCAAAATAGGTTACTTGATATTCATGAAATGTCATAGGGTCGTATTTCGGCTCGTCCCCAGGGGTAATGCATGATGGTAGTGGATCAGCTACCGTCTCATCATCGCAATTAAAAAAGAAAGTTAAAGCATAACGG
>Ga0310344_10000089_pt1 | contig 75048 bp, 58 predicted proteins | sample HC15DNA20200_MG_FD_203801 | JGI IMG/M metagenome (GOLD analysis project Ga0310344, IMG submission 203801) | Marine microbial communities from station ALOHA, North Pacific Subtropical Gyre - HC15-DNA-20-200_MG | ecosystem: Environmental > Aquatic > Marine > Oceanic | place: Pacific Ocean: North... | reverse complement strand
ATATGTAGCCACTTTACTCAAGGTAGTTAGCTTACACTCTCTTTTAAAATGCCGCTACCGAAGTCGTTTTTATTAGAATTCAAAGGTGGTAATGAATCTTCAACTGCCAAGTAATGATCGATCAGTTCATCTGCAATACGTTTATTGTATCTATCCCAATTGAACTCCGAACACCTAATCGCATCGCTTTCAAAGACCCCTTTTCGTTTTAAGAGCCTCTTGAAAAAGGCAATTGAGGTTACGAGTTCTTGGTTGGCGAACGAGAGCACCGGCAAGAGTCGTCTAAAAAGCTGCACAGCCTGAGACCTTTCCCCTAATCGGTGCAAGTTGAATATCTCGCGATATACGCGCACCATCGAACTCTCGGGCACCATGGCGTCAACACCTCGGTCCAATGCTTCTATCATCTGAGGCACCGCCCAGCCTCCGCAAACATAAAAACTTTCCCCTAGCTCCGATTTGACAATAGTGTACTTAGGCCCTGCGGGGACGGTTTCGATTTTAAGACCCGCAAATACTGGCAATTTTTGACCGAGCTGGATAATAGTATCCATAGGAAGCCCTGATCCATTCCAATCCAGATCTTGAATCAACAAGGGGAGAGAAGATCCCGCTGTCACCTCCGCAAAGAACTGCAACACACCATCTGCATCATCTCTTAGAGCCGGAGGCACAGCTACTAAGGAAGCTATAGCACCCTCTTGGATAGCGAGGCGACAAAATTTTCGACATTCCGAGACCGAAGAACTCGAGGCACCCACGATAAGAGGGATCTTGTTGGCGGCAGCCTCCGCAATGGTGCAAACAACTTCCACACGTTCATCCAAAGACAAGTGACTAACTTCACTAGCAACAACCGGAGCCATCACTCCGCTGGCTCCGCTAACAGCAGCATGCTTGACAAGGTGAGCAAGACATTTTGTGTCGATTTTTCCATCCCTACTGAAGGGAATCTGTAACACCGACACAATCCCTTGAGGAAGACAGCCAGAAATTGTCATATAGATCGACTCGCTACCCAGGAATAACCCCCAGGATAGTTCTCATCTTCAAAGATTAGAAGATTCTATTGTTGTAAAAATATCCTAACTAGTGAGCCTCCTTCTGGTACACTCAACGCTCTCTGATTGTCGGAAATCTGGCCTTAGAAGTCCACCTTTCCTCCGAATGAGGCCAAGACGGGCCAGATGGGGTGACGGGATTTCAGCGTGGCGCTTCTGCGAGTGTATAGTTTCAGTTAGCGGAGCCTTGAATATTGCTAAAGAGCTTATCGTTGGATGATTCCGAAATGGTTATCTTTGTGAGGGACAATGCCTGACTACGCCAAAATAAACCAGTTGCTTTACGAGGGCAATGCCGAGGAAGTGTTCACGGAGATTCGTGATGCCATCGATGCCGGTCGGGCTGTGGAGGAAGTGCTCGAGGAAGGCCTAATCGCGGGCATGAGTGTCGTGGGCGAAGATTTCAAGCATAATCGGCTCTACGTTCCAGAAGTCTTAATGGCTGCTCGAGCCATGAAGTCCGGGCTTAAAATCCTCAAGCCTTTACTGACCCGATCAGAAACATCAAAACCCGCAGGTACTTTGGTAATGGGAACTGTCAAGGGAGACCTCCACGATATAGGCAAGAACCTGGTCTGTATGATGGCCGAAGGTGCCGGCTTTGTGGTGTTTGACCTCGGAGTAGACCAGCCGGCAGAAAATTTCGTCCAAGCGGCTCGAGAACACAACGCCGATATTGTCGGAATGAGTGCATTGCTAACGACAACTATGACCTACATGAAAACCGTGGTCGATGCCTTGTCCGAGGCGGGGCTGGATCAAGTAAAGACATGTGTGGGAGGAGCACCTGTCAGCCAGATGCACGCTGATGAGGTTGGTGCTGATGGCTATGCACCAGATGCTTCCAGTGCTGTGGACCTATTCAAGGCTCTCGCTACAGCCCCCGTTACGAAATGAAATAAATGGCTATCTATCGGGTGCTCTATTGGGAAGAATTTCCGGTTCAGGTAAAAGCTGAAGACGACCAGGATGAAGTCAATATCCAGCTTGATCCACGTATTCAAAAACTTATTGACACTGCAGCCATGAAGCGCAACCTAATAGGGTCAGATGAATACCTAGATGCTTGGCATTGGAGTGAACCGAGTGAGCGTCCAGGCAACGCTCGCGAAGTGGCCGAATCTGTTCAGCAAGAATTAGAATCTGTCTTGCAATTGCATTCTTGCGCAGGTGAAAACGTCTGAAAAGATGGCCGTCAAAATAACGATCAACTCTGCAACGTTACAAACTTCCGCAGGCCCAACTCTATTTGAATGTGCTGAAAAGATAGGCGTCCGCGTCCCTACCTCCTGTGTTAAACAAGGCAAGTGCCGAGAATGCCTAGTAGAGATAACAGAGGGTGAAAGTGTTCTATCGCCGCGATCGGAAGAAGAACTCCATCTGCAGAAAAATTTCAGGCTCTCCTGCAGAGCCCAAATAGTATCTCCAAATGGAGTCCTCAACTGTCATACCTTGCGTCGTGGAGCTATGCGAATCGAAGAGAGTGCAACTCTTCCCCATCACGAATCTTCTTTGCAATCCGATCCCGCAGTGACTCGCGGGGAGGCAAATCGGATCTTACTGGATGGCATAGAAATCGACTCATCCACAGGCCCTATATACGGACTAGCAGTAGACCTTGGCACCACCACGGTGGTTATCCGGCTTGTCGACTTGGAAAGCGGTCAACTTGTAGCCACCCAGTCTTTTGAGAACCCGCAGCGATTTGCTGGCACTGATGTCATGTCAAGAATTCATTTTGACTCCGAGAATCCTGGTCGCCTTTTGCGAAGAACCTTGATCGGCTATATGAATCACGCTATCGAGGATTTCCCCTGTCCACCGGATAGCATTTACGAGACAGTAGTAGCAGGGAACCCGACAATGCGGGACCTTTTTTTCGGGCTGAACGTTCATTCCATAGGTCAACGTCCATATCGCTCAATCACCGAAGCAGAATTCCGAAAAGGCAGTAGAGCAGGAACTCAAATCGAGCTCACAGGACGCAAGTCCCGACTGTCAATACATCGGCTGGGGCGAGTCTACGGACTTCCTCTCATAGGAAGCCATGTTGGCGCAGATGCGGCCTCCTGTCTGTTAGCCATAGACTTCCTAGAAGAAAAGGGGTTTGTGGCAATCATGGACATCGGGACGAATACCGAGCTAATTGTGGGGAACTCTCACCGTGCCCTCGCTGCCTCTTGTCCTGCCGGACCCGCCTTTGAAGGTGGTGGTGTGACCTGGGGGATGCCTGGGCTAGATGGAGCCATTGAAAGTATCCAGTTGAAGAATAGCCCCTACCCAAAAATCCGAGTAATTGGGGGGAAAACACCCGAAGGGATCTGCGGATCCGGCCTTGTCGAACTCCTCGGAGAACTACTGAAAACAGGACAGATGAACTCAGCAGGACGCCTAACAAATGATCAGCCCCGGTTCCCTATCGTGGAAGAAAAATCTATTTCCTTATCCGAAAATGACATCAGCGAATTGGCCCAAGCCAAAGGCGCTAATGTTTCTGGGCTCCAAATAATCTTCAAACGCTACGGAATGGAGTTTCAGGAACTCGACCGATTCTACCTGGCAGGGGGATTTGCCCGGCATCTAGATTTAAAATCAGCTAAGAGCATAGGCCTGATACCAGACCTTCCCAAAGAAAAAATTATACAATTAGGAAATGCCTCAATCGAGGGTGCCACTCGGGCCCTCCTTTCAATATCTAGTAGACGGAGTCTTGAACAATTCGTCTCTGGAATAGAACACGTGGAACTTGAAACAGATCCGGAATTTTTTGATTTCTTTGTGGATGGTTGTCAGTTCATACCAATTAAAGGTTCTTAAGTGATTGAGTTTAAAAAAACGCAGGACGGATGTTCACAAAACCCTATTGTTCCCGCACGGGAATTGCATCGTCTTCTTGGTTATCCGCCCGGACATCTTCCTGCTGAGCGTGTGACTAAAATCGTATCCAAGATTAAAGATTGGTATCGAGAAAATAGTCATCCTTGGACCAGCATTCGTTCTTTGAAAATTTCCGATATTAAAGATCAGGCCATCCGATTAACCACCGGTCACTGGCTCACTAGTGTCGAACTTGCGACAGAACTGCGTCAAGGAAAGGCAGATCAACTGGCAGTGGTTGCAGTCAGTGCTGGGCCAGAGGCCCCGGAAAGAGCTTCTTTTTTGTGGCAACACGATCGGTTGGATGAAAGTTTTATTCTGGATGCTTATTCTTCAGCCGTATCCGAACAGCTGATGGCTAGAGCCGGAGCACGAATATCAGGAGAAGCTGAAAAGACTGGAAGGGTGTGTTTACGCCAAAAAAGCCCAGGTTATGGAGACTGGACTCTCAAAGATCAGTTAATCTTGGAAGAAATTTTAACGGATCGCTTGGCAGGCCCTCTCGAAGTGTTGCCCTCTGGTATGTTAAGGCCAGAGAAATCAATGCTTGGTGTTTTTGGACTGACGCAAAGGCGTGATCTAGGCATTGCCTCTAGCCACCGCGTCCCTTGCTCGAGCTGCGATTGGTCTCCTTGTGAATACAGAAGAAGCCCCTATGTGAATAACGGCCATAGTATTAGCGAGATAGCCCCACCCACCACCACACTGGATAACACCTCACACATTGCTCGAGCAGTTGAGTATGACTATCCTCGTAAGGCACTGATGCGCTGGACATCTCAGCACCTTCGCTTGCAAAGAGACAAAGCTGGCATTGAAGCAGTCTTTCTTTTTCACGGTACTACTTGCAGCAACATGGGAATACCGATAAAACTACGTTATGAGGTCAAGCTGGATAGAAAGACTGACGGCTACTGGATCAGATCTGCGAGCCTTTGCCCAGAGGAGAATGATGGCGGCTTCAAAGCCATGTGTGCCTACTTGGAGAACCCTAAAAATCTGATGATGCATCTTGGATCTGAACATCCTTTACGGGGCCATACCCTGGAGGCAGCCGTACAGTGCAAAGACTCTGTTACCCCTTCCGGCTGTGTTTGCAAGGAAAGCGACAGAAATCATAAATGGAAAATTGTCTTCCAAACAATCCATTACGCGCTGAAAGGACTAGATGCCAACACTACTTGAAGCAATAAGAAAAAACCCACTCGTTGGTGACGGTGCGATGGGCACCCAGTTGCAGATTGCCGGCCTCGAACCCGGCGGGTGTGGCGAAGGATGGAATGTCCAACAACCTGAACAAATCGAGAAGATCCAGAGAAAATACGTGGAAGCTGGATCCGACATACTGCTAACCAATACTTTCGGTGGATGTCGCATCATGCTAGAAAGACATGGACTTGCAAACAAAGTCTCCGAAATTAACCAGGAAGGTGTCGCAATCGCTCGGCGCGCCTTTGGCTCACAAGGAGGTTATGTACTAGGGGACATCGGACCCTTTGGTGGCCTAATGGAGCCATACGGCGATATTAGGCCACAAGATGTCCAAGCTGCATTCCAAGAGCAGGCCCAAGCTCTAATTCAAGGCGGCGCGGACGGCATAATCATTGAAACTCAAACCTCCCTCGAAGAACTTCGTCTTGGTATTGAAGCTGCCCAACAAGCTAACGCTCCTTGCGTGGTAGCCTCTATGGCGTTCGATATCACTCGCGACGGTAGTGAGGCTCGTACTATGATGGGGATCGATCCGGAAACTGCAGCTCAATTTATGGCCTCTATGGGCGTTGATGTTGCAGGGTTGAACTGTGGATCGGGGATTGACATGGAATGGGCAGCACAAATTGCTCGGCGCTACAGCCGAGTTTTGAAGGACGTCCCGATAATGGCCCAGCCTAATGCTGGACTGCCTGAACTAATAAAATTACAGGTCGTATATAAGCAAACTCCAAAGGAAATGGCGGCAGATTTGGATCAACTGCTTGAGGCTGGCGCCCGGATCGTCGGGGGATGCTGTGGGAGTACCCCAGCCCACCTCGCGGAGATTCGGCACAAAATAGACCAATTAACGTGATCGGAAATTAAGATGAAACTATTCGTTGGAAGTGAAGACTTGGAATCTGAAACTCTAATACCCCCATCCCAGCCAGATGGATCAAAAATTGGAGTAAACTACGCGGATGCTTACATAAAAGCATTAAACACAAGTACAGACGAGGGCCTCAAAATTACTTGTAAGAGACGAGGACTGAAAATCATTCTAACGATCGGAGATAGAAAAGGTGAGGGCCTAATGCGTCGACTAGAGCATGGGCCGGATGTTAAGCATATCCTACAGCAGGCACTGCAGGAGGCCGCCCAAGCAGCAGGAGCAGTTTTGCTCATAGAAAAAACCTCAATCTATCTAGAAATGAAACCAACGCTCGATTAGATACCTAGGAGAAGTTGTTATGACGGAAAGCACTCGCGCCCAACTAATCAGCTATATTGCTCCGTCCGCACCGGCCACGAGGCGACCGGCCACGGGCGAAGAACCTTTCATGCGACCCGAGATAGGATTTACTCCTAAATGGTATCGCCATGAAGCTGGAGTAGATTTCGGTGAACAGTGGCACACCGATCCAGCTTACCGACTCCAGTCCATCATTAAGATGGCCCGACAATTAAAGAAGAAATTCGGGGCGGTCAATATAGGCAATGTAGAAAATGCAGAGGAGCCCTCTGATATTCTTACTGGCACCTTCGGAGCCTCCTTTGTGGCATCGCTCTACGGCGTCCCGATCGACTATCAGGAGGACAATTGGCCCTGGAGCACACACCACCACCTGAGTGGAGAGGAAGTCGCCAAGCTAGAACCTCCTGACTTGAACAATAACCCCTTCTTCAATGATTTCCTGAAACAGGTCGATTGGATACAAAGAGAGCTAGGACAAGTCGAGGGATACATTAACTGGCAAGGGGTGATCAACAATGCCTATCGGATTCGCGGTGAAAAGTTGTTCCTCGATATGGTAATGGAGCCAGAGAGGGCTCGCCACCTGTTTGATTGCGTAACCTCGACCATGATCGAAGCCTCCAAGCGACTATATGCAATCCAGAAAAAATCGGGCGTGACCGTCGAACATTTTACTGTCAGTAACTGCTTAGTAAATATGGTTTCACCCGAGCACTATCAAGACCTTCTGCTCCCTTGTGATACAAAAATTGCAGAATCTTTTGGAACAATCGGCGTCCACAATTGCGCCTGGAATGCGAACCCTTACATAGATCACTACGCGGAATTACCGGGATTGGCCTACGTTGACATGGGCATGGAATCGGAGCTGCCTCGAGCCCGGCAGGCCTTTTCTTCTCCTCGACGAGCTATCATGTACACACCTATGGATGTCGCTAACAAGTCTTCAGAAGATATCCTGGAAGATTTGGAAAGCATCGCTCGAGATTACGGGGCCTGTGACATAGTGTTTGCAGACAACGAACTGGGTACTCCAGATGAACGCATCTTAGAGCTGGTTAAGTTTTGCGAACAAATTAGTGAAAAAGCAGACTAGAGAAAATTTTCAAGAAACTCTAGTGAGCGTTCAGGAACGCTTGGGCTGGATCGTTGAGAGCGTAAAAACCACCAACAGCAGTGCTCCCGTCCCAAGAGTGCCTATCAAAATACCGTCGACTTGACTTTGCCACCAGGCATCCCCCCGCACGAAGGTTCCCCAGGCTATGATCAAGATGCTGGCCGCTATCCCCATGATCCCATGCCAACGCCTAACACGACGATTCATCAACGCGAGCAAAAAGAGCCCTAGAATCCCTCCACCGAATATTCCCGCAATTTGCCACCAGACATCCAGTGCACTGGTAGCTCGGACCATTAAGGTAGCAAACCCCAGACCGATTACACCCCACACTACGGTACTCCACCTCAGAAATGTGACCGAACTCCGGTCACTTACCGATGGATTAATATAGCGTTTATAAAAATCGAGCAAGGTCACCGTTGCGGAACAGTTCAAGGCTGAGTCGACCGTACTCATCGCTGCAGCAAGAATAGCAGCGATAATTAACCCTTTTAGTCCTGCAGGAACCTCAGTCGCGATAAAATAGGGGAACACCTGGTCTCCCTTTACGATTTCTGGAGCTAGGTGATGCAGATCTGAAGAATAGAAAGCAAACAGTGAGGTCCCAATATAAAGGAACAAGGCAGTCAAAGGCATAAAAATCGAGGCCGAGATCCAAATCGATCGCTTTGCTGCTTTTTCATCGGGGGCAGCAGCATATTTCTGGACATAATTTTGGTCTGCCACCAAGTTCCTTAAATTTTCAGTTAGACCATAGACGATCATCACCCAGACTGTCCTAGAGCTGAAAGAGAAATCAGAGCTTCCTAAACTGAATTTGCCACTTTCAGTTGCCATCGCCATTAGAGGTTCTGGGTCCTGATAAACAAAGTATGTTAGATAGACGGCACAGAAGAGTCCACCACCTACCATTACGACTGACTGAATAACATCAGTCCATATCACAGCCTCCATACCGCCCATCAGGGTATAAACAATGGTGACAATTCCTAGAATCAGGATAACTAGTTCGATGGGCCAGGCCAAAAAGTTGCCCAACAGGAGTGCCGCCAGATAAAGAATAACGGCCATTCTGCCTACCATGAAAAGAACGAAAGAAAACGAAGCATAAAACCGCGCCCAAGGCCCGAGTTTCGTCTCGAGGTATTCGTAGGCAGAAATCAGATTATTGGCCCTGTAGTGTGAAACAGCATAACGACAGGCAATCCATGCAGCAGGGGGAACAGTCAGAGCAAAAATAAGAGGATGCCAATTCTCATCAAAGGCCTTCCCAGGAGTGGCAATATAAGAAATACTGCTCGTGTATGCACTCATTATTGCCAGGCCTGCAGCCCAGGAGGGTATACCTCTCCCAGCAACCATAAATCCCTCTGCCGTGTTGCTCCTGCGTACGAAGTAAGCACCCATGGCGAGCAAGACAATCGAATACCCAACCAATATCACCAGGTCTAGTGTTCCCAGATTACTCACAGTCCCTCCTCAGCTAACCAGTTTTCTGACCAACTCCAGTGCATCGAGCCCATTCTGTCGTATTTGTTCAGGAAATCCAAAGGGTCTATCAAATTCTTTTCTTATCAACAGAGTAACTTGACGCACCAAATCTATTTTTATTACTATCCAACACGGGAAAATCACCTGTACGAGTACTTCTAGGCACTCTTTTACTGGGACACAATTAGCATGACAAATCTTTCTGGGTCATTTATCGCACCGGCAACTCCTGTCAAAACAGATGGTTCAGTTGATTACCCTCAGTTCGAGCGGCTGCTTGATTTCTTAATCGAATCTGGAGTCGACGGGGTTTGTATTGGGGGAGGCACTTCAGAATATCCACACTTTGACAGTGCCGACCGTTGCCAACTGATATCTGTTGCAGCAAACGTAGTGGGAAAACGAGGAAAGCTCCTAGCCGCCATTGGCTCATCCTCGTACAACCGTACACTTGCCTTGGGTAGACATGCGGAAAAGATTCTCCCAGAGGCATTACTTTTGCCTGCGCCACACTTTTTCCGTTATCAACAGAATGATTTGGAGCACTTTTTCCGTAGTGTGAGCAGGAAATTGTCAGTACCAATTCTTCTCTACAATCTACCAATCTTCACCAATCCATGCGATGTGGATACTGCCCTCAATCTACTCCAAAATGAGTCAAACATCGTTGGGATCAAAGATAGCAGTGGCAACAGAGAAGCCATCCCGGCTTATAGAGATGGGCGACGAGGACACAGCTTCAGCCTCCTCATGGGATCGGATCCATTAATTTTTGACGGTCTGGAAACTGATTGGGACGGAACTATCTCAGGCCTTGGCAACCTTTGCCCGGAGCTAATCGCTGCTCTTGTATCTAATTATCGAAAGGGTAATATAGAAAAAGCTCGACATTGTCAGGATTTGATTTGTCTCATCGCAAACGAGTTCGGGAAGCTACCTGTTCCCTGGGCTGTTCGAGCTGGACTGGAGGTCCGTGGATACCCATGCGGCCCTACAGCCATACCGCCTTGCCCTGAAAGGATCGATCAAATCAAAGAGTTTCAGGCCTGGTTCGAAAGTCTACTTGACTCCGAATTAAAGGCCGCGACCAACACCGTCGATTAGACCTCCGCTACGGATGTTGGAAGGGACCCTAGGCGCTAATAACACACCGAGAGACCCCTCCAGGCCTTATAGTAATTTCTCCAGACAATCATTCTACTCACGAATCAACCAGACTTCTCCGATTTGACATCCCCTACCAGCCCCACCTCGACCTTCAGTAGAGAAACAGCTTAATTTCAAGGTGCCATCGTTAGTCGCTTCTTTCGGGATTGAAAACTCCACCGGCCTCACTGGATAAGGCTTAAGCATAAGCGGATGTAACTCGGTTGATCCATCGGCAACTAGCCTAACATAGTGACCATCGCTTTTACGCCTACCGGGCGCAGGCACGCTTCCAGCATAGACGATCCGGACTTTGTAAGACGCATCCGGGTCTAACCCCTCATATTCGAGATCCACCGAGGTGTCATAGAGATTATCTGCAAAGCGACACCAGGAAAGACGCCAACCTGGCCGGCAAGCGAAATTTATTTGTGGATTCTTAAAGAAAGCAGGATCTTCCTCGTACGGGACATTCCGTACTAAGTGTGATTGGGCCGTATGATTGCCTAGGTCATCGTAGTAACCACCTGGGCCCGGGTTCGTCCAGGTAACGAGCCCGTTGATGGCCTTCTGTCGATCCTTTTCATCTGCTATGTTTCGGACTTTGGTGAATTCCTCTTGCAACCAAGACCGATTGTTTAGCGGCACATCGATCTCAGCTAAATTAGCCCCCCTGCGAATGGCAATGGCTTGGTAAAGATCCACATCGAGTTGAGAGTGGCTGCTCTGGAAAAGTGCCTCTGCTAATTGATAAGTTCGGCGCCTCCACTCCTGAGCTGGGCGATCAACATCGGACTGCTTGAGAATCGTCTCTGCCAACTCCAGGGCATGATGGGAACCGAGATCTGAGGCACGTCGCAGTACGTCCATAGCTCGGTCCTCAACACTGGTTTCGGAGATGAGACGCGCCCGAACATAGGCGTCATAATAAGCCCGATAGAGAGCCTGTTGGAACCGCCAATTGCGCAAAGTATGCGGCGTAGCATTACTTTCCATTTCCTGGAACTGTTGTAAAGTCCTGTAGACACCTGAATTTGTAAGGAGTGGCCCCCGCCAATTCTTTTCTAGCGACAATAACCCCTGGGCAAAACTATCAGTGTACTCGGGCCCAATAAAGTAGCGGCTGAACTGCCTCAAGGCCTCCAGGACATCGGCTTCAGGATCCCAACCCAGCCAACTCCATACCGCCTTATTTACATCGTCATTGATACCTTCCGAGTAGGTAAGGAACCCTATTGAATCCTCGGCCAATGTCCCAAACCGGAATATAGTGGCTTGGTCGGTAGGGCGGGGATTGATGATTTCACGTGACTCAGTTAGGGCATAGGCGAGATCCCAATCCGGTACGGGATACTGAGCCGATAAACTGTGGGTGATATCAGGATAGCGACGGAGAGGATATTTATCAGGGATAATAGTTCTCAAAAACGGAAGTGTTTGACCGATCTGGGGACCATATACAACGCCCGACAACCAATCCGGCTGTTCTTCACGCATGATCTGAAAATATTCATCCCACCACGCACCATTAAACCCCTGAGGAGACATCCACATCTCCGCGTCAGGATGGTAACGATGCATTACCTCTGTTTGTTTCTCAAGCAAAGCCATGAGGAGTTTAGGTTGAGTGTGGCCAGGATCTCCGCCTGGAACGAATACGAAGTCGAGTCTCGGCAACGTTTTCAATACGTCACCCCATTCCTGCAAAGCACGTTCTACCGTTGCCGGGTCCGAGTAATCCTGGTCCAGGGCTGGATACCACATCCAGAAATCCATATCGTATTTGTCGGCAACAGAAGAGATTATGGGGAGCATTTTGATCTGAGGTCGAGGGAAATGGGGACTCCCAGCACCATCATCTGAACGTGGGGGCATATTTTCAATTGCATTACAGCCGAAAATCGCCAGATCTCTAATGTATTGATCCCAATCTGACTCATCCCACCCATCATAGGAATTCACCTTAGGGCGATAGCCCATCTGATGTCCTCTCAATGCAAACTTTGGTGCCGTGTTGGCAGCCAGTGTCTCGGGGACCAAGATCCGACCGGGAGTATCGATAATAGTTCCATCGTAGCTGACAGCTATAGTGTGACGATACATTCTCAACTGGCGCAGAAAAGCTCCAACACCGTAAAGAACCCCACGAGGATCGTTACCAGCAATTAGCACAGCTGGGGCTGAGCGGCCAGCGGTCTCTATGGATATTCGATAGCCTTCCGCTGCACCTTCCGCAGCTCCTCCTCGAAGAGAACCCGCATACCGGCCGGCCCATCGCGATGCTGAAGAAACAGCTCCGACGGCAATAACAGTCGTTGCATTTTCCGGCCATTTTTTCTGTACTGGCAACCGGATTGCAGTTCTTTTATCTATTTCTTCTAGCAACGTCTCCAGTGCTGCTGCTTCGGCTTTGGCAGCCCCTGGTGAAGCAACGACTACTGCTTTAGCTAAATCTATATAACCATCTCCTCCAAAAACCGAACCTGCCGTAAGCATTAATATCGCAATCGGAATTATCAACCCAATTTTTCTAAGATCCTTCATACTCTTCTCTCTTTCTCATTCTCGCAGAAAACGTCGTCCTAAGATCTCCTGCACGTTGCCAGATCAAACAAAATTGCAAAATATACAAAATTCTGTAAAGAAACCTGCCTCTTACACTGAGTGTAACTACATTACCTCTTTTAGATACTCCGCACTACGGCGTACGGAGTCAGCAACCGACATAACGCCTTGAAAGGATTGGTGTACCGTCACAAACCCCTTGTAATTAATGGCATTAAGTCCGTCAAAAACAGCCGAGCAGTCTACACCTCCGGCTTCCCAAAGACCAATGTGGTCGACCCCGACCATCCCTTTTACCCAAGTTTCGAGCTTGTCTTCAGCATTTGGATTGAGTCGGTGATTCTGGACGTAAACGTTAAATATTGACTCACTCAGCTTTTCAATTGTCCTAGGGCCATAGCCCTCGCCTACCACCATCCAGTTGGCCGGCTCATAAATGATGCCGAAGTTGCTCCTGGAAATTTCCCTGAGTACTTGTAAAGATCCTTCAACCGTCTCGAAAAGGCTGGCATTGTGTGACTGATGAGCAAGCCGAATCCCTCTTTCTGCAGCTTCGTCACTAGCTCGCTGAGCCCAGACTATATCCTCAGATTTCTTCATACATACCCGGATCAAATCAGCTCCAAGGTTTTCAGTTAGGTCTAGGTAAGGGGTGATATTGCGTAGGCCTTCCGGGCCCTCCTCACCATTGGTTGGCACTGCAAAATCTCCCGTCACCATCGACACCCGCATGCCAGCTTCGAGAATTTTTTTGTTCAATTCCCGGACCTGGGCAATAGGTGTTTGAATCCCTGCTTGCGAGGCTCTCATGCAAAGCGCCTTATAACCATGGTTCTTAGCAAGAGTTATCAATTCGTCGATTGACATCGACGACTCTTTTTTGTTGAAAAACGATTCGGCCACTCTAACCGACATGGAGAGCTTCATTTCATCCACCATACCATCCATGAAAACGTCCACCTATCTGAAAAAACCTATGTCCTGTCTGGGCCCACAGCCCGGTACTGTAAGCCAAAGATCATTTTTTGAAGTATAGCTTATCTGCTAACTTCTTTCCTGTTCCGTGATGCTCTGAGAATACCCGGACAGTGTACGGCACGGTAAAACCTCTGTAAAATCTAAGGAACAATTAGTGATACACCAACATTGGGTGTTTTCCAGAAGGTTTGTTGGACGTATACTCATAGATGGCAGCCAAATGCCTTCAGAAAATGTGTTGAGGAGATTTCGGTATCTCCTAACAAGAAACAGTTCCAACCGGAGAAAAATGTTGAGAGTCATCGGTATTATCCCTGCCCGATGGCATTCCAGTCGGCTCGAGGGAAAAGTCCTAGCGGAAATTAATGGTAAGCCGATGGTGCAGCACGTCTACGAACGCTGTTGTCAGGCAAGCTTACTAAGTAAAACTTTGATTGCGACTGACGATGTCCGCGTCGAGGCTGCGGCTCTTAGCTTCGGGGCGCCTGTCGTTCTCACTAGTTCTGATCACCAATCTGGTACCGACAGAGTAGCGGAAGTGGCGCGTTCTCTCGACTGTGATGTAGTAGTGAACATTCAAGGTGACGAGCCCTTACTCAATCCAGTGATGATCAATGAAGTGGTTACACCTCTAGGGGAATTCCCTGAGGTGGAGTTCAGCACCCTTAAACAGCGAATTGTTAATGAAGAAGAATTGGACAATCCAGGGGTGGTCAAAGTAGTAGTAGACGCAGATAACTACGCCCTTTACTTCTCAAGATCCTTGATACCCCACCGATCATTCGATAGCTCAGTAGAGGCTTTTGAGCACATTGGGATTTATGCATACCGGCCAACCTGCCTAGCCAGATTAGCCCAACTGCAACCAACCCCTCTGGAAAAGACTGAAAAATTGGAACAGCTCAGGGCTTTGGAAAACGGGATCCGCCTCTACGTAGTGGAGTCTAGATGCCGCGTTAAAGGGATGTCAGTAGACACACAAGAAGATTTGGAAGAAGTCCGTCAAATGATGAAAGAGGACAGCCATTCTTAAGAAAATTCCTTCTCTAGTATCCTAGCGAAAACACCTGATGAGACCTGCCTCTAACGATATTGAACAGTGGCGACACCAAATAGAGAAACATTCTTTGCGTCGACTGGATCGAGCAGCCGAGAGAATAATTGAAGCCAAACGGAGTGGCAAGTCACTGGTAGTAGTAACGGGAAGTGGCCCTAATCTTCACGAAGGGATCTCTACTCTGATCGCTGGTCTGATCCACCAGGGCATCGTTGACGGTGTAATTACCAGTTCTGCGATAATTGCCCACGAAATGGCTGGAACTCTAGATCGGGTCCATAGAGTCCATCTGGAAAATCCCATACGGTTTGGAATTAAACCCGACTTGCTGCCCAGAGAAGGAGGTTTCGAAATCAGTCAACTATCCAGAGATCAACGTCACTCTTTGGAAAAAGAACTGGACATCAATTGGGAGCTTTACGATCACCTCAATCAACTTCCTGGAGACTACTTAATCAAAGCAGCTGGCAATATGGGCTGGCCTCTAGGATTAAGAACTGAGCAAATAGCACAGGAAGCTCTAAAGTTAGCCGTACGATACAAAAAGCCTCTCGAGGCCATCGTCGGGCATGGCTGCGATCCCTGGACTATGGTCGGAGCCGGATCCCAGAAGAAAATCCCAGTACTTGTTTCGACTCCTCAAATGGTTGGGGGAGGCACAGTTGGATTAGCCATCGGCGACTCTATTCCTATTAGCCAGCGTTCACGATTGATCGCTCGGCTGCTGGCTAAAGCAGATGTCATCATAGAATCAGCCGTAGCCCTGGCTCAAGAAATCCACGACGGCCCTTTCGAGACTTACACTGGACACGGTATCTGGAATGGGTGGCAGGGAGAGGAAACTTTTAGCTTAAAAGAGAAAATGCTCGTCAGAATCGATATGGATCCCACTCTAGAAAGCGTTTGGCTCCATCAGCGGGAAAACTTGCTGATACAGACTGCAATTGATCGAGGAATTCCCAAAGCCAAAAGCACGGGGCTACCCTTTCGAATGGAAATGTCAGGATTTGCCCGGCTCGAACAAAGTCTTCCAATAGTCTCTGATATAGGGTTGGCCTGGCCCGTTCTCGCTAGACGTCTCGAAAAGGAACTGGGCTTCGACCTTGAGTTCGTTCCGAGCCCCCAGGAAACTCAGTCAGGTGAAAACATGCGAAACTGGATTGCGGCTAATATACAACCTCTAGATCGTCAAAAGATGCTGACTAAAAATCACTGAAATTTTAACTAAATCAAGGCTTTGTGGACAACCTCTCCAGCCACATCCGTCAACCGGAATTCACGGCCCTGATGCCTATATGTCAACCGAGTGTGATCAAAGCCTAGGCAATGGAGAATAGTGGCATGAAGGTCATGGATGTGGACTTCGTCCTCGACTACCTCGAGGCCAAAATCGTCTGTTTTCCCGATCACCTGGCCACCCTGAATTCCACCACCTGCCATCCACATCGAAAAGGCATTGGGGTGGTGGTCACGGCCTGGATTCGTCGCCACTTCGGTAGCTTGCCCCATTGGGGTGCGCCCAAACTCACCTCCCCATATAACTAGCGTCTCATCCAGCAATCCCCTTTGCTTTAGATCTTTCAGCAGAGCCGCAGCCGGCTGGTCTGTAATCTCACAATTTTCCTTCAGTTTTTCATCCAGATTTTCGTGATGGTCCCAGCTAGCATGGGCCAACATAACAAAACGAACACCACGTTCTACCAGGCGTCGAGCCATTAAACAGTTCCGAGCATAATCCTTCATGGGCTCTTGCCCCACCCCGTACATCTCCATCGTTGCTGGAGATTCGTCTGAGAAATCTAATATTTTGGGGGCTTCTGCCTGCATTCGAAAGGCCAATTCATATGCTGCTATCCTAGATGCTATCTCACGGTCACCCGTCGCTAGGTATCGCTCCATATTCAAATCATTAATGGCCTTTAGTCTGGCAGCCTGGGATTCGATATTGATTCCTTCTGGGCTTGATAGGTACGGTATCGGGTCCTCTCCAGATCTAAATGGCACACCCGAATAGTGAGTCGGCAGAAAACCACTAGCCCAATTGCTCACACCCCCACTGGTGCCTCTTCCAGAAGGCAACACAACAAATCCAGGCAAGTCCTGACCCTCACTACCGAGTCCATAGATAGTCCAAGCCCCTAACGAGGGGCGACCTACCAAAGGAGAACCTGTCTGCAGGAAAGATTGCCCAGGATGGTGGTTCACTGCTTCGGTCGCCATAGACCTAATTAAGCAGATATCATCAGCGTGTTGGCTAAGATGTGGCAAATAATCTGATATTTCCATGCCACTCTGTCCATAGCGCTTGAAAACACGGGGGCTAGCTAAAACTTTCGCGTCTGGCTTGATAAAAGCTAACTGAAGATGCTTGGTCATGGAAGGAGGAAGCGGTGTTCCATGCCAGCGCTGCAACTCCGGTTTGGGGTCGAATAAGTCGACTTGACTGGGAGCCCCTGCCTGGAAAAGAAAGATGACATTTTTTGCCTTACCAGCGAAGTGAGATGTCCTAGGAGCCAATGGGTTCGAGCCTCCTGAAACTTGACTTCCTAGTCCTTCCTTCATCAGTAATTGAGCCAAGGCGATAGAGCCCACACCTCCCGCACAAGTCTGGAAAAAATCGCGGCGCGTAAGAATTGATAACAGTTTTTTATTTTCCAAAATTCATTCCCTTGTTATGAACTCATCCAGGTTAAGTAAAATACTGCTAATTCCTACCCAGGCAGCCGCCCTACTGGCACCAATACCCTCAACATTCATAGGAAATAGCCGAGCTACTTCTGTCTCTGTCATTGTAGCTGCCTGCTCATCGACATAACGTCTTAGCCGTTGACGTTCAATAGTACTTGGCAGCCGCGCCAAAGAGAGTTGGAAGGCATAGTTAAGACGCTTCTCAAAGCTGTCATTTCCCGAAATTAAAATACGGTAAGCCAGTGTTTGAGCAGCCTCTATAAAGACCGGATCATTGAGAAGATTCAGAGCCTGCAGAGGACTGTTGGACACCTCTCTCCTGCAGGAAGTTAACGTAGTATCAGGAATATCAAAATTCTGAAGGAACGGGTACATCGCGGTCCGCTGACGATGAATATAAAGTCCACGCCGATAACGTTCGGGGCCATAGGTTTCGGGCCACTTTCCCGAGCCGGCATAAGTGACGTCCTTGGTCCCTTTAGGTTGGGGAGGTCTAACGCTTGCCCCCCCTATAGTCCGCTCCAACAGACCACTTACAGTAAGCGCAGCGTCCCGGATTAGCTCAGCCTTCAGACGCAAACGGGCCTGTCTTGCCAGTAATGTATTGGATGGATCTCGTTTCACCAGATCGGGATCCTGTTTTGAGGATTGGCGATAGGTAGCCGACGTGACAATTCTACGGATGATTTGTTTGATTCGCCAATCAGAGTCCATGAAATCTGTTGCCAACCAGTCTAACAACTGAGGATGGGAGGGAGGAGATCCTCGAGTACCGAAATCGTCCGAGGTTGCAACAAGACCTCTGCCAAAAAGTTCCTGCCAGATACGGTTCACAGTAACTCTGGCAGTCAAGGGATTCTCGCGAGACACCAACCAACGGGCTAGTTCAAGACGACTCAAAGGTTTATCTGAGGAGGGACGAGGGAGCGCTCCGAGCAACCCCTCGCTAACCGACATACCTTTACGATTCCATTGCCCCCTAAGATGGATAGAGGTATCTCTACCTCCTTCTCTCTCTCTCACCGCCTGAGCTTGGGTCAATCTTGGATAGGCATCATAGAGGTCGAATATCTTTTGGCGAAGTTCCTTGAAATTGAGTTCTTCTTCAACTTCGTCTTCGAGGACACGTCTATAGTTGTCAATAAAATGATCGGTGAGAGCGTCCTGTTCTCTTTGAGTACGGGTAGATGGATCAGCTTCTAATGTGTCTCGAGGATTGTCCAAACTGAGTCTGGACGTTCCCTTATTTCGAGAATCCCTTAACAAAGCATCATAAGCCTTATCCCAAACCTGTGATTTTCCAGGATTGCGGCCCGTTTCAAGAAGTTTTTGTTCCCAAGACGGCTGGTGCTCCAAAACACCATACTCTTCAAGGAGTTTCTGCCTTTGGGCACGATATATTAAACGGCTGCCTAGGTAAGGGCCGAGCTCCCCGGGCAAAGGAGCATCTACATTCACATTATCCAGACCGTTGAAGAAAGCGAAGAGCTGATAGTACTCTTTCTGGCTTATGCGGTCATATTTGTGATCGTGACACTGAGCGCAGGCCACAGTCAATCCCATCCAGACAGTAGCCACTGTGTTGGTCCGATCAACAGTCCCTTCAAACCGATACTGCTCCCGGTTTGTCCCTCCTTCACGATTTATCAGTGAATTGCGATGGAATCCAGTCGCCATTAGGGTTTTAGGGGTCTTGTTAGGGACCAGATCTCCTGCGATCTGTTCAAGGGTGAATTGATCAAATGGCATGTTGCTATTCAGAGCTTCGATTACCCAATCACGATAGCGCCAGGCCCAGGGACGAACTCGATCTTGTTCATAGCCATCACTATCTGCATAGCGTGCCAAATCAAGCCACTGGAGAGCCCACCTCTCACCAAATTGCGGAGAAGCTAGAAATCGATCGACTAACTCTTGATAAGCTTCAGGGCGATTGTCCTTGAGAAATTGATGGATCTCATCTGGATTTGGCGGGAGTCCCGTTAAATCGAAGCTTAAACGGCGGAAAAGAGTTGCTTTATCTGCCTCAGCGGAAGGGCTCAACCTCTCGCTTTCCAAGCGAGAAAGCACGAAAAGATCAATCGGATTACGGGCCCAAGTCCTATTCAAAACCCCAGGAGGTAATGGATTGAGTACTGGGTCAAATGCCCAATGGCCTGTAGCGTTGCTTGGGACCACTGCATTTTCGTCACCCAATTTTTCGGAGTTCAGACTACCTTTCTGCGGCACCTCAATAACTGCCCCTTGGTCTATCCATTGCCTGATTAATTCTATCTCTGCAGTTTCTAACGGAGGCGCCTTCATAGGCATCCTACTAAACTCACCCTCCTCGATACCGAGCACAAAGTGCATCAAAGAACTTTCTGCCGCCATTCCAGGTAGAACTACTGGGCCATTGTAGCCTCCGAGTAAGGTCTTCTCACCGGTGTCCATCCGGAGTCCATTTTCTTGTCGATCAGGACCATGACAGGAGACACATTTCTGCTGGAAAATCGGGTCGATCTCTCTCTCGTAATTGACTGTGCGCTCCTGTGCAAGAGCACTCGGGACCAATGAAAAAATGGTCAAACTAACTAGCAATCTCACCAATGTTATCCCCATCTCACAACAATCGCAGTGGAATGCTCCTACATGACACTGATCATAATAGTGGCATGTATACAACGAAAAATGCGCAGAAAAATCGGCTCCATCTTACACCAAATCAACCTAACTGTCAGTACAGGAGACGTCTAACGAAGACAGGGGAGTGCGGTTAAAGGCAACCGTACATACTTAATCCGGCGACGGTTCCAAGTGTAGGTGATATGCAAATCCCCTCGTTCCCCCTGAATAAGTGCTGGATATGAATACTCTCCGGGATCGTTTTCCAGGACCCGAAACATCTGGAAATGGATGCCATCTCGACTGATCGCCATATTGAGCGGTGTTCGGTCATTATCAGAGTGGTTATAAATGACCAAAACTCGCCCATCTTGCAACCTCAAGGCATCTATGCCGGAATTGGGATTGGGAAGATCGATAGGCCTGGCCCGAGACCAGGTTAGGCCCCTATCTTTGGAATCAGCTATACAGATTTTTCCGGTCAGTGCTGTCGATCGCGCATAGAGACGCAGGTGATCACCTTGCAGCCAAACGACGGAGGGTTGAATAATTCCATCTGTCCGTGACCATTCTGAAGATCCTGGAACTGCAGGAGGGGATTGGCCTTTAACAGCCAAACGCTCCAAATTTTTCGCTAACACTATGGGGCCTGCCTTAGCCCAGGTTGCTCCCTGATCGCTACTCCACTCAATCCAGCAAGCCCAAGAACGATAACTTTCCACAGATGTGCCGCTGATGACAGTTCCATCACTTAAAACCAAAGGCTTCGTCCTTGCTGGGCCATAAACTCCGGCGGGAAGATGCTCTATGGGGGACCAAGTCTTTCCTTCATCAGTACTCCATCGGCGGCCTGCCGTCCAACTCACGGGATGGCTCCCGAATTTGTAGTAAAACCAAAGTCGGCCATCCTGTGTATAGAATAAAACTGGATTGTAGGAGGATGCACCAGGCTCTCGCACCATTTGGACAGGAGCAGACCAGCCATCTTCGGTTCGACGAGCACCCCAGATAGCAACATCATCTGCCCCTTCTCTAGAGCCAGAAAACCATGCTGCCATCATATCCCCGTTTCTTAGGGCAACTACTGTTGACGCATGACACTCCGCAGAAGCACCGCGGGTAAATATAAACTCATTAACACCCTCGATCTTCCTATCCAATAGCCCCAAAAAAACACCTCAACAGTTTCTATTATGCTTACTCCCACCTTGAATCTTTGCCGTAAAAACGCTGATCTAGGCTGCCCATTTTTCATCAGTATCTAGGGAGTGGCAAGTTTTTCCCGAAAAGGGATCTGACGAATTCTACCCACTCCATCCGAGAGTACCAAGAACTTTGCACCGCCCAGAAACAAGTGTAAAACCATTTCTGTTAGACTTCTTGCCCCATTCTTGGCAGAATTTCACCAGAGCATTTAAAAGGCCAGGCAGGCAATCGTCCATGACTCGCCTCTGTCAGTAGGGACCGCCCAGCAGTAAAGCCGAGCATGCTACCCTAAAGGGTAAGCCCCTCACGGCAATGAACAAAGGGTCGACCCGATCATACAGGGCTTCAAAAATGGAGAATATATGGTAAAGCAAAAACATCGATTGATCCCTCTTTTTTTGGCAACTTGTCTGGGAATCTCTCTGACGATAAAAGCAGGCGGTTTCTGGGATAAAATCCCCTACACGCAGTGGGATGGTAAGCAGCTTCAAAAGATCCTGAACGACTCCCCCTGGGCAAAAAAGGTTAGGGTCTCAAGGACGCGCGGGGGAAAGGGGAGAGGTTCCGGAAGCAATAGATATCAGCCAGGAAAGAAAAGCTACAGTGCTCAGGACATCTCAGGGGGCTTACCGCGAGGACAAGAGGTAGGCTCTGCTCCCTCTGGCAGAGGCGGCGGCGGCGGCGCAGGATCTCGGAGAGGTTCCGGGCTGACTCTGCTAATCCGCTGGGAAAGCAGCCTCCCTCTGAAGCAAGCACGGCTTATGACTTCCCCAATGATTCGAGACGCTTCATCTCAAACCATTGAAAAGTACCTGAACCGCAAAGACTCCAGCTATATTGTCAGCCTAGAAGGACTACCATCTGCCATTTTTGATCGCCTTGACCCTGACCGTCTCTCTCGAAGGGCTACTATAAGAAGGAAAAATCATGATCCGATTCAGGCCCAGTCAGTTCGAATTGTAGGACAAAAAAATCCACTTATATTTTTTCTTTTCCCAAAGGATGACCCGATCATCCTCAAGAACAAGGATGTTGAATTTCAGATCGAGCTGTCCAGCACTGTGATCAAAAAGAAATTTAAAGTTAAAGATTTCCTGTTCCAAGGACGCTTGGAGATCTGAGTGGCCACTCTCTCAGAGCCGTTTATTTTGAAAATAAAACTTAAGGAACTCCATGAGCAAATCATTCTATAAAACCTTGGTCTACAGTCTCGGCATTCTCCTCGCATCTAGTTTGCTACTCGCAGACACCTCAACGGAAAACCGTCCTAATTTTATTTTTGTTTACACTGACGACCAAGGTCCATGGGCCTGGGGTCTCGACGATCCAGATGCGAGGACTCCCAACATGGATCTCATAGCAAATCAGGGCGCTCGGTTAATCAATAGTCTTACAACCACTCCTGTATGCAGTCCTTCAAGGGCAAGTCTTATGGCAAGTAGATACAGTTCAGAACTGGGAATAACCGATTATATTGCTGGGGCTTCTGAACCCAACGTGGGACTAAATCCTGAGGTAATCACCTGGCCTGAAATGCTCTCACAAGCTGGATATACTACGGGACTGGTTGGAAAGTGGCATCTCGGGACTGCGGACCGGTTCCATCCAACACGCCACGGCTATAATTATTTTGCCGGATTTCCCACTGGCGGTAATACTTCCCTCAACCCCACTGTGGAGATAGATGGCAAACCGCAGGTCGTCCAGGGCTGGACACCTGATGTGTTGACTGATTTGGCCATTAATTTTGTCAGGAGTCACCAGGCTACACCCTTCCTTCTATCCCTCCATTTTTGGGCTCCGCATGCAAATTCAGCTGAGAGGACTCCGGATGGCGATCGGACCTGGCTACCCCTAAGCGATGCCGAATGGTCACACTTTTCAACGTTAGATCCCACTTTACCGGAACCTGATTACCCATTTCTCGATATCGCCAGGACCAAACGGATGCGAAGAGAGTATTTGGGCAGCATAGCAGCTGTTGATCGCAATTTGGGTCGACTTCTCCAATTACTAGACGACCTGAACCTATCAGAGAACACGGTTGTAATATTTAGCTCGGACAATGGATTTAACATGGGCCACCACGGCACCTGGCACAAGGGGAATGCTCGCTGGCTTTTACTGGAAGGCATCCAACCTACCGGTTCTAATCCGTGGGATTTAAACCCAGAAAATAGCCCTCGACCTTACGACAATGAAAAGTACACTCGACCTTACGACAATGGCAAAGGTTCATATACTCGAGCGAATCTTTGGGATAATTCACTGAAGGTCCCAACTGCAGTACGCTGGCCAAAAGCCATAAAACCGGGGACTATCATCCAACAGACGATCAGTGTTATGGACTTCTATCCCACCATCCTCGCCATGGCCGGTGTCAGCTTGCCTTCTGGTGAAACCATCCGTGGAAAAAACTTTCTGCCTCTCCTCAAAGGGAAAGAACTCGATTGGGATAATAATTTCTTTGGTCAATACTTCATGGACCACGCCAACATAAGGGCAGAACTCCGATGCTGGCGGACACCAGAATGGAAGCTAGTTCGTGATTTTCTGAGGAGTGGAGTAGATGAGCTCTACAACCTCAGAGAAGATCCTGAGGAGAAATACAACCTAATCGGAAGTCAAGATCCTAATATCCGAAGGATTCGGCACCAGTTAAACCGGGAGCTACGCGATAAAATGCGTGAAATTAACGATATAGAGGCCGTCCATGGTTGGCCAACTAGCAATTGAGAACCTCTAGAATTTAGATTAGCAGTTTCAAAAACTTCAAACCCTGTGAATCGCATTGCTTGAAATTCGGCCTCTTGATACCACCGCTATCCTTCTGTATTTACTAGGCATGAGTGCTATGGCACTCTACTTTTCCAAACGTAATACCAATACGGAAGAGTACTTCGTTGGAGGCCGTTCGTTCCCAGGCTGGGCCATTGGGATCTCTCTGCTAGGCACTACAATTAGCTCAGTTAGTTTCCTCGCTTTTCCTGCCGCTGCCTATGCCCTCGATTGGCGCCTCCTAGTTCCCAACCTTTGCCTCCCCTTCGTGGCGATTTTAGCTATCATTGTATTTATACCCTTTTTCCGAAGGGCAAAGCTGACCTCAGCATTTGAATATCTAGAAGACCGTTATGGAAGTGTCGTTCGCCTTTACGGCACAATCAGCTACATTCTTTTGGCGCTACTGAGAGTAGGAAAGTTTCTCTTCCTGGCATCCATACCATTAAGTCTTTTCAGCGGCCTGCCAATGCCTACTGTAATCCTTCTTCTAGGAATTTTTGTCGCCTTTTATACAATTTTAGGAGGAATTGATGCCGTAATTTGGTCGGATGTAATTCAGACCATAGTCTTAATTGTAGGAGGCCTGATTTGCGTGGGTTTTATCGTGTGGAAACTGCCTGGAGGAATTGATCAAATATTTGAGGTAGCAGGAGCATCAAACAAATTTCACCTTGGAAGTACAAACTGGAATTTGAGTGAACGCACTTTCTGGACTGTCACTCTTTTGGGGATCTTCAGTTGGCTCACTAATTATTCCGCTGACCAAAATTTCATTCAGCGGTATGCAGCATCCCGGTCGACACGTGATGCTCGCATGGCAACGGCCACCTTCTCACTCCTAGCTGTACCCACCTGGACATTCTTCTTTTTGATCGGAACTTGCCTGTTTGTCTTCTATTCGGTCTTACCTGATCCTCATGTGGCGCAACTTGAGGCCGACGAAGTATTCCCCTTCTTTATTCTTTCACAAATCCCAGCCGGCCTCGCCGGATTGATCATCGCTGCTGTACTGGCAGCTGCTATGTCTTCTCTCGATTCCAGCATCAATGCTGTGGCAACATTAACAGTGGTGGATCTAATCCGACCAAGATTCATCAAGGGTCGAGGTGATGGTTTCTACTTAAAAGCAGCCAAGCTAGTGGCGATCCTAACCTCGGTAATTATGATTCTATTGGCCTGGCTCTTTAGCAATATGCCCAAAGAAAGTATGGCCGATTTGGGTTGGATAGTTGTCTCTGTTTTCGGGGGTTGTTTGGTGGGTTTGTTTATGCTGGGGTTCTTCTCTACGAAGGTGGATAATCAATGTGTTTTGGTCGCTCTGCCAATTGCAATTCTCCTGAACTTTTATTTAATGCTAAATACGGTTGGGTGGTTACCACAAGAGTGGAGTGTAAATATTCACGCCTACTGGGTCGGAATCTTAGTAAACATAGTGTTTGTCTGCCTGGCTTACGGGATCAGTCTAATTCTCGGTAAACCTCCTGGAAAACAACTAGAAGGACTAACGATCTGGACACGGGAGAATACTAGAAAAATTAAGACCGTCTGAACAGCGGCTTGTAAATAGTATCTCTTTAGAGTGAACTAGCCTTACTCTTGCTGATTGCTCAAAATGGACTGGACTTGCCGTAGAGCTTCACGAGCAGAAGTAAAGCCGGGATCAATCTCCAAGGCCCTTGCAAATTGGGCTGCTGCTTCTTCCCATCTAGCCTGCTCTGCAAACACATTCCCTAAATCGTTAACTGCAAGGGTAAAGATAGGACGAATAGATATTGCCCTTCGTAAATGTAATTCGGCAAGTGCCCATTGCCGCTGACTTCCGTATAATGTCCCCAAATTGTAATGAGGATCGGCAAATTCCTCTATCTCTATAGCCCATTTAAATTGCCGCTCAGCCTCGCTGAGTCTACCCTCTGATAAAAGTGCCACCCCTAAATTATTACGAGTCAGAGGATCTCTAGGCAGAAGATCAAGTGACTTTTTAAAACGGGAAATAGCAGCAGCCCAGTCCCCCCGGTTAGCCAAAAGTGTTCCCAAGCGACCATAAGCAAGTCCAAAGTCTGGGTTGCTATCAATTGCGCGGGAGAAGTGAAGACTAGCCTTCCCTTGATTCCCGATCTCTTGATAGGCACTAGCCAAATTGTAATGGGCCTCAGCGTGGGACGGGTTGATCTTAATTGCCTCCTTGAAATGGAATATTGCTTCTGAAATTTTACCCTTGGCTACTAACCCACTACCAAAGTTGAAGTGAGCGTTATCTTTGTTGCGTCCGAATTTCAACTGAAGTTTATAATTCTCATCCCAAGCTTTCGTTTCTTTCCCGTGAAAGTCACGATTAAGCACAACTCGCTCATCCTTAGTTGACGTAACCACTTGAAACCAGAGATCTCCCATTTCGTTCTCCGTTTGCTCACCCCAAATTATGCGCCGAGGTGGCTGGAAAGGGTTACGGGGATTGGAAGAGGAGTTATTGTATTCGTATCTCATGGAGAGAACAGTGCCTTTTGGTAAAAAATATGGCTCAAGATACCGATATTCATCTTGCCAATCGAAGTTCCAACGCTTGATTTCAAACAGGGTCTCACGGCGACCATTCGGAAAGGTCGCCCAGGCCTGCATCTTGCTAGCTAGAAGATGGGCGTGAGGGTAAACATTGAGTAGCTCCACATCCGTTGGGAGTCTATACTCATCCGAAACCACATAATCGGTGGAATCGGCGGGGATCTCTATGGCAACAGATCCCATGCGGAGTATGACTGGTTGTCGTGTTGGTTCCTGATCCGTGAAATAAAGTCCTAGAGAAGACTGTATTTTTTCAGGCTTACCAGTAGGTACAAGATGTAATTCTAGAACTACGGCTGTTCCGGGCTTGAGTCGCCAGCTGAATTTAGGATCTCGCAAAATAGGCTGCTTGCCTGGAGTCCATCCCAACCAATGCCCGTCTGGATCTGAAACATTTACCCGTCCCATGCCTTCAGAAAAACCAGGTGTTGGGTCCTGATCGTCAAGCCGTTTTGAGAGACCCGTTGTATCGATCAACATACGGGCATGGTGCACGATTCTCTCATTACCGGGCTGAAACTCGAACCCTCTGACAAATCGACGTGTTTTTAGTGGGTTAACGAGTGTGAAGTAACGGATTACATCCCCACCTTCTTCCTTCAGAGAATACTCCTCTTCCATCTTAAGGATTAGGTCAGGCTCACCCAACTGCCAGGCGCTTGACCATTCAGGCATCGGAGGGGCTTTAGAGGGATCTCCCCTCAGAGTTCCGGTTTCTGCCCACTCCTTTAACAGTCTTATCTCGCTTGAATCCAACCGACGGTTGTTCTCAAAAGCTAAATGCCCGGGCTCTGGTAGCCAAGGAGGCATGTAACGACTACTAGTCACCTCAGCTATCTGTCTAGCCCTCTTCCTGGCATCTTGCCAGGTCAATAATGAAAATGGAGCAGCTCCGCCGGGCCGATGGCAGGCACCACACTTATTGAACAAAATAGGGGCGATGTGGCGACTAAAATCTGGCACCTCAGAAACTCTCTCATTTACTGTCCCTGTCCGGCCAAAACTGACCGCAATAACAAGCATCAACAACAAGAGGTTCGTACAAACCAATAAGCAATGAGCCAGAGTTACTTTCATAGAAGACTAGAAATTCTCCGCAGTACAATTGCACCAGAAATCAGTGGCTAGGGTCAAGTACTGAATGGGCTAAAAAATTAAAGACAGAGAGCAAAAAAAAAGGCCCGGCTCTCTCAAAAGAGAACCGGGCCTTTAAGGTTACTCGCTCAATAAAGAGCGAATATTGTTAAAGGAGCCTTACCACTCCAACCGTGCGTTGACCTGAGTCACGCGCGCACCATACGTAGACCTCAACACTCCGAAGGTTCCAGAACTAGCACTAGTCTGGGTGTTTCTGAAGTTGGTCTGGTTAAACGCGTTGAACAGATCCATTCTCACACTGAACACAGCTGAGTCGGTCACGTAGAATTTCTTCGACAGTGACAGATCCACTTCCCAGAATCCTGGGTCGAGGAACTGGTTCCGACCGAGAGTACCCGCGCGGACTGGATTTCCAGCCGAGTTCTTCGCGACCACCTCGAAACAGCTCTTGTTGAAGTACTGCATATTCGATTGGCTCGAATTAATAGCAGAACCGAGACTCTGGCAGACGAAGTCAGGCCGGGAGCTGTTAATTGAACCACCACTTTGTCTGATGGATCTAACCGCTCCAGTTGAAGCCTCGAAGATACCTCCGATACCCCATCCGCGAGTCAATAGCTCTTGAGCTTTGCCAGCACCTTCCGCTCCTGGGATCTCATAGAGCCAGCTAATTGTAGCTCTGTGAGGGGTCTGATGACCCACCCATCCGCGGTTGAGTGACTGATCCATAATGGTCTTACCATTAGGATTGCTTGGCTCAGGGTGTGTTACATCCTGAGGCGAGTTGTTGCTGCCGCAGCAGGACATATCGCCACGAGAATATGACAGAGACTTAGCCCATGTATAGGCAAAGTCAGCTGTCAGCCCAGCACTAAAACGTTTCGAGAGCTCTACCTGTAGTGAATGGTAGACACTTGAATCGTCATTAGAGTTGTAGGCTACACCCGAAACGTTTGTATAGGTACGTGCTCCAGTAGCCCGTTCGCCTCGGTTTAAAGCCAACTGGTTCTGCAAGCGGGTTCCGTGAGATCCAACATAGCTGACATCAAGAACGACGTCATCTGACAGCTGGCGCTGGATACCAAAGGTCCACTGCTGACTAGCTGGGTTGGCGACGTTCGGGTCTAGTGCACCACCACCCCGATAGCCATCTACCTCGGTGAAAGCCTTGGCAGAAGTACCGCCGTCACAGGCTTCAAAACCTGTTACGTACTTCGGATGGAAGTTACAACCTAACGAAGCCGTCTCAGCTGCACTCAGCCAAATCGAGTTCGTGTAAGTATCGTCCCTCTGGATGTCAACAACACCGGAAAAGGTGTTGAAACGGCTGATAAACATACCGTATCCACCCTTGATGACGGTTTTGTCATCCATAGAGTAAGCGAAACTGACACGTGGCGCGAAATTAATCGGGTCACTGTTGTAGTAGTTACCAGGAGACCGGAAGTTCATACCAAACGGCAAGACCGGGTTAAAGAAAGCGTCATCTTCAACCGTGATTACCGAATAGTAGTCATAACGGAGTCCTAGGTTCAGAACCAACTTCGAGCTAACTCTCCAGTCATCCTGTAAGAAACCACCAACCTGCCAGTTATAGATGTACTTGGGTTTCTTACCGAAACGGTAGAAACACCTGGTTGGTACGTTACCGATGATTTGCGCTGCAGTATCGTAGAAGCACCGAGGAGTTCCGTTAGAAACTCTGTTTCCGCGCTGCCACTGATAGATGCCACCAAACTTGAGCGAGTGGTCGCCCTTAGTGGTAGCGATCACGTTCTCAAGGGTTAGCGTATCACCGTCCTTACCAAATAGCCGGCTCTGTTGTGAATCCCAGCCATCGAGGTAAGCACCCATGATGCCATCGCGATTGAGGGCATCCTGGCGGATGAATGTGGTTGAGTTAAGACCACCACGGAGCTCGTTGCTCCAGGTTGGCGCTGACATCGTCCAAGCACCACTATAGGCCTTCTGGCCACCAATCCACGATCTGCTGTTAAGCAGTTGTACACGTGGGATGGTTCGTGAAGGATCGAAGTAGGTGTAGCGGAAGTTCACAGCATTAGTCTGGTTAGGATGATAGTCCCACCTGATAATGAAGTGATCGTCCTCACGCTCTTCTGCACCCATACCAGAGAAAGATGCCTGACCGGTACCACCTTGAGCGGCAGTAAGGTCATTGCTCGTTGGCGCTGGCCAACCGTCCAACCAAGTTTTGTAAAGAGGTTCTGCGGCAAGCATTAAGCCACGGATCTCAGTACTCGGGACACCACCTGAAACGGAAGAGGATGCTGTCAGGCGATAGCTTTCCCAGGCACCGAAAATGAACATTTCATCTTCGATGATGGCACCACCAGCTGAAGCACCAAACTGGTGGAAAACCAGTGGGGCTTTGCCGCTAGTGAACTGGTACCTAGCATTAAGGCCACCAGCCTGATAGTTCCAAAACATACTTCCGTGGAAGTCGTTGGTCCCTGTCTTGGAGATAACGTTGACGTTTCCACCAACCGCGTTAGCAGTCTCTGCTGAGAAAACATTCTTGGAAGTCTGAATTTCAGCAATGGCGTCAATACTCATTCCCTTGACGACGTTGAAGTTTTGATACATACCGATTCCTGGCAATTCAGGATCAGGGTTTGCATATGAACCATCGATGGTAAAAACAAAACCGCGTGGAGGTAGACCATTCAATGACAGGGCTGCCCCACCACTGGATCCTGCTCCCAATGTCAGCACATTCGTGATGTCGCGCTGAAACACAGGAAGCTCTTTCAGGTCGCTCTCGCTCAAACGGATATCATCCTGAGCGTTAACGGTGTTGAGCTGTGCAGCCGCAGAAGTGACTGTAATAGTCTCGTCCACGCTACCAACGGTTAGTTCAATAGTTTTACCAAGCTTCTCACCGGCCCTTAGTACCAGACCAGTTTCTTCGTAAACGTTGAAGCCAGGCATATCGACAGTAATCGTCCAATCTCCGACGGGGAGGAAGTCTAAAGTAAAACTTCCTGAATCGTCAGTGATGGCCGATCTAGTCGTTTGCTTGCCGGGGTTGTCAGCAGTAATGCTCGCGCCTGGAACGACGCCTCCAGTACCATCAACGACCCTGCCGAGAATCGAAGCCGTCGTAACTTGCGCTACGCCAAGGCTAGTCATCACAGCTAGCAAAGTCATAAAAATTAAAAATCGCTTCATGGATTTCCTCCGGTTTATCACTACAAATTCGCTCTGTATCCGATTGCGAAACAGCGTCAAAAATACGCAGCCTCACGCACAAAATACGAACTTTCGCCTAGGAATTAGCTGGAAGTGTACCCCCTTGTGCATGGCTACGCAAGGAAAAAATTAAAGATTCTATTAAGAATTCATAGGGGAGTCCGGCCCTTATACAACCTGCCAATAAAAATACAACCCTTTTAAAAACAATAACTTAAATAAATTATTTAGAATTTTATACTCGGTCAGGGAAGCCGATAATGCGTTATTACAAAGAAATTGAAAGGTCATGTTAAGTACTTCACTAATCATCTTAAAGCTCTTGGATCAGTCTTGCCGGAAGCGCGCGCGCGCGCGGTTAACCTTATATATAGCAAAAGACATTCGGATCCCGACAGCTTCATAATCGTCCATGTATCAACCAAGTAAACAATGCCCAGATTGAGCCGACATGTCTTGCAAAACCGACCTTGACCTTACTTCTCCCTTTCCGTAGACAGGGCAGTCCGGGTATAATCGACGACAGGAGCGCCCTATGATTAGAAGGACCCCTGGCTTTATTGCTGGCTTTGCCTGCCTCTTGGCATCACTTGTTTTTGCACAATCTTTTGGACCACTGGAACCGAGTCCGGCCCGAAAAAAACAAAAAAACAGGAATACACAGGATGAGGAACAGATCGACTACTACAAGAAGTGGTTAACCGAAGATGCGCGCTTTATCATTATGCCGGAGGAAAAGGCCGTCTTCTTTAGTCTGACAACAGACGAAGAGCGTCAGGCTTTCATCGAACAATTTTGGCATCGCCGAGATCCCGATTTCCGTACCGCCCATAATGAGTTCAAAGAAGAACACTACCGGCGAATTGCATACGCCAATGAAAAGTACACCTGGGCTAAACCTGGTTGGCTAACTGATCGTGGTCGAATTTACATTATGCACGGGCCGCCCGCTCAACTTGAAGACCACGCGGGTGCAGGGACTTACAATAGGCCTTTCCATGAGGGAGGTGGCTACACCAGCACTTACCCATTCGAAATCTGGCGTTACCGTTACATTGAGGGGATGGGATCCGATATCGAACTAGAGTTCGTAGACAAATGCATGTGCGGTGAATTCCGCTTGGCTAAAAGCCCTTACGAGAAGGATGCATTTCTGGAAGGAAACCCGGAACTAGGGCCCACAGAAGCAGAGCTTATGGGAGACTCGCAACCCGTGGATCGCCCTTACTTCGACAAGGCTCAACGGGTGCCAGGCAAGGGAAACTACCCCCTGCTCCAGGAGCGTTATCAGGATCATCCGTTTGTGCGCTATGAACGCTATGCTGCAATTCAGCGGGCACCCCAGATCAAGTATCGAGATCTGCAGGAAATCGTTGAGGTGGATATTTCCTTCGAGCAACTACCTATGCGTGTTCGTGATGACTATTTTCGCCTTAACGAAGAAAAGGTATTGGTCCCGATTACAGTAGAGATAGATAATCGCAATCTTGACTTCTCGGAAGAAAATGGCCTCTATAAAGCTAACCTGGCCTTCTACGGACTTGTTACGAGCCTATCTCGCAGGATTGTAAACGAGTTTGAAGACGATCTGGAAATCGTATACAACGCATCGGAATTCCAGGAAGGACAACTTAAAAAGGCCGCTTATCAAAAGATACTATTGCTGGAGGGTAAGGGGCGCTATCGATTGGATCTTGTACTCAAAGACAAGACCAGCGGTAAGGCAGCGGTGATCCGGAAGGCATTGGTGCCTCCCAAGTTCAGCGGCGATGCCCTTGTAGGTAGTTCACTGCTATTATCCCAGAAGATGGAGCCACTGGACGAGGTGCCTGACGGCGACATGTTTACTCTAGGAGATGTCAAGGTTTTACCAAGCCTAGATGGCATCTTCTCTAAGCAAACACCTGTAGGTGTTTACCTCCAACTTTACAACTTTGGAATAGAGCAAACTGAACAGAGACCGTCATTAGCCATCCACTACAAAATCAAGCGTAATGGACGAGTCTTTCTCGATATGGAGGATCCGACGGGTGGCTCAATTCACTTTTTCTCCGACGTCCGAGTCGTCTTATTGCAGCATCTCTCAGTCAATTCTCTCCCAGAGGGAAGCTACACAATAGAGGTGGAGGTCCGTGATGAAATCAGTGGCCAGCCCCCTATTCACTTCAGTCAACCGTTGGAGTTAAAACGCTCGCTATAGATTTGTGTGCTTGGGCCGTGACTTCGCATCGCTATTCTTGGCCCTGACCAACCAAGGTTAAAATTCGTCTCTGAAGCCATTAGGAGTGAGATGTCCCGAGTGAAAAATCAATATGACGGGCTTCACTTCGACATTGTGGTGGTTGGTGGAACTCCCTCGGGCATAGCAGCAGCGATCAGCGCGGCACGGCTGGGGTGCTCTGTAGCACTGACGGAATATCAAAGTCACCTGGGGGCAATGGCGGCCAGCGGTTTGGGAAAAACAGACATTCTCAATAAGAATGCCATCGGTGGAGTGTTTCTAGAATTTGTTCAAAGAGTTCACCAATACTACCTAGAGCAGTATGGCGCCGATTCCGAAAATGTCGAGCGATGCAAGGAAGGCTACTACTACGAGCCTTCAGTCGCCGAAAAGATCTTCGGGGATATGACTCAAGAGTCTGGGATACGTGTTTACCTCAATCATCGATTAAGCGAGGTAGTCTCTTCTGAGGCCGGGATCTCAGCGGTTAGAATCATCGATCGTGCGACAAGAGAAAGTTGCGAGCTCCACGGGGATAGGTTCATAGATGCCACATATGAGGGGGATCTTGCCGCCTGGGCTGGAGTCCCCTACCGAGTTGGTCGCGAGAGTCGCTCTGACTATAACGAACTCCATGCAGGAGTCGTTTACCAAGACCATAGGACCCATACTTTTTTACAAGGAACCACGGGAAGAGGCGATACAAGGCTTCAAGCCTACACCTACCGTCTCTGTTTTACCGACGACCCGACCAACTCACGAATCCTGAGAACCCCGCCACCCGATTACGACCGCACTCGATACCTCCAATACTTCGACGATCTACAGAGAGGGCGCTTGGATCCACCTGATGTATTGGATCCGGAATTGGGTGAATACGGCCCCATTATGGGGACTATGGTAAGGGCTTTCTCGATGGCCGAGCTGCCAAACAGAAAATTGGATATTAATATGAATCCCCGGCCACTGGGATTTCCTTTCTGCCAGGAAAATGCAGGCTATATTGAAGCAGACTGGGAGGGGCGGGAGATAATTGCAAAAAGGATTCGCAACATCACATTAGGCTTGCTCTATTTTCTCCAAAACGATGAACAAATACCTGAAGAACACCGTGAACTTGCTAGACGTTTCCATATGGCCGGAGACGAGTTCACAGATAACGACAATTTCCCTTGGCAGCTCTACGTCCGGGAAGCCCGTCGCATCTGGGGTGAATACACTCTAAGCGAAAAGGATGTGGTCCCGACTGATGGGACAGTCCGGCCACCAGTGCATCGAGATAGCGTAGTCGCCGGAGAATTTCCTATTGACAGTTTCCCGGTCCAGAAACAAGAGCAGGGCCGCGAAGGATTAGAAGGGTACCTCTCAGTCCTGTCAGACATAACACGCCCTTACCAGATCCCCTACAGAATTATAGTACCCTTAAAGATCGAGCGGCTTCTTGTCCCCGTTGCAGCATCTGCTACTCACGTAGCCTTCTCTACAGTCCGCATGGAGCCTACTTGGATGGCCCTAGGCCAAGCGGCAGGCACCGCAGCCTACATCAGTCTTCGGTTTAAATGCAGGCTCCGGGATGTGCCTGTGGATTTGTTGCAACGACTACTCCTTCGAAGTGGGCAAATTCTGACCTATTTTGACGATCTCAGCCCTGAATCCCAAAGCCACGCTGCCCTTCAATACCTTGGAGTACATGGATGCTTCTCAGACTACCAAACCAAAGCGGATGAGCCTCTATCAAGGCAGACCACAATGAGTTGGCTGGCTGCCATACTAGGATCTCGTGATTCATCCAGCGAAAGGAGCTGTTTTGTTGAAAGTGGCCAGTACCAAGAAAAGCCTTTCCTGGTGTTCCTGATTGACCTTCTGAAAACGCTGCAGTTAGAAACCGCCAAGGAAGGTAATTTTTCCTCGATATGCCTGCAAAAAATGGAGGAATACGGGCTCCCAAAAACGACCCTGGCTAACCCGGCCCGAGACTTTACCCTGGAGCCCTTGACTAGGAACGAGTTTTCCTTTGCACTCTACCAGCTACTGGAGATTCTTATCCCCCTTGGAGATTATCTTGACGAGTAACCCTCAAGACAATTTACGAGTGACCAATTTCTGATATATTCATTGTACTTGGATTTTAGACAGCGATACCCCTAGAGCACTCCAGTCCACATTTGGAAGCTTGAGCGTATCCCCCATGAATGGAGCAAATATGAGATACCCCATTTTCATTCTTCTTAGTTCGTTGCTAGCCACACCTCTAGGACTGGCTATCGGGGAAAATGGCAACGCCCAGCCAGGGCCGAAACCAGCGACTCGCCCTAATGTTATTTTCATCATGGCAGATGATCTCGGCTATGGCGATCTTGGATCTTACGGCCAAACCATGATTAGCACCCCGCATATTGACAGGTTGGCTGAGGAAGGTATCCGCTTCACTGATGCCTATGCACAGACTGTTTGCGCCCCTGCTCGGAGCAGTCTTATGACAGGGCATCACAATGGACACGGCCGACTTCGAGACAACATCCCGCATGGCATTTTTCTAAGGCCTGACGACTTCACTTTGGCTGAATTGATGAAACAGGCAGGATATAAAACCGGGGGAGTGGGAAAGTGGTCATTGGGAAATCCAGGCTCTTGGGGAGTGCCCAACTACCAGGGATTTGATTACTATTATGGACACCTGAACCAAGACCAGGCCCACTTTTACTACCCAGATTATCTTTGGGAAAATGATCAGGTGAAGCTACTTCATGAAGTCCGGAAGCCTGGCGGTATGTTGGGCAATCGTGGTCATGGCAGGGAATTCTACACGCAAGACCTTTTCACTGAAAAGGCGTTAGGCTTCATCAGGCAGCATCACGAGGATCCTTTTTTCCTCTATCTGCCCTACACGATTCCCCACTTCTCCGACTATCCCACGGACTCTCCAGAAATTTTCATTGTCCCCAGTGACGCTCCTTATAGCGATCAAGATTGGCCTCAAGTTAGCAAGAATTACGCTGCGATGATCACCCGTATGGATCGTGATGTAGGTAGAATTATGTTGCTTCTTGAGAATCTCGGCATTGATTCCAATACCTTGGTGTTTTTCACCAGTGACAATGGGCCTTGGGGAGGATCACCTATCCACTCGGTTGAGTTTTTCGACTCTAATGGACCACTACGTGGTGTCAAAAGAGACGTGTACGAGGGAGGGATTCGAGTACCTCTCATTGCCCGTTGGCCTGGAAGGATCTCCCCAGGTCAAACCAGCCATCAATTGATTGCATTGTGGGATATGATGCCGACCTTGGCAGAGCTAGTTGGCTTGCCAGTCCCCAGTGGGGTTGACGGGATTTCGGTTTTACCCACGCTCTTAGATGGTTCGCTTGTAGAACGCGATTACCTCTATTGGGACTATGGACACGTAAGGCAAGCCTTTAAGCAAGCAGTGCGCTGGGGCAAATGGAAAGGAGTTCGGCTGGCCGTGGGAGCCCAGCTCGAACTCTACGACTTAGAAAACGACATCGGTGAGGACAGGGATATTGCTTCAAACCATCCGGAAATCGTCCATAGTATTGAAGCCATGATGGAAGCTGCCCTGGAATTAACACCCGATTACCCCATCCCGGGATTGAACGCACCTGCACCAGAAAGTGATTGATATCTAGAAAAATTTAAGTTTCCCCAAAAACTTTTCATAGACTTCATTCTGCGGCACAATGAAAATCATTCTTTTAAAAATTCCCAAAATACGAGGGTGAAAATGAGACCTAAAATAAATCGACGTAGTTTCGTAGGAAAAACGAGCGCGGCTATTGCAGCCGGACCTTTGCTGGTAAGTCAAGGAAGTGCAGCTCTTCCGAACTCGACAATTAACCATGCAGTCATCGGCACAGGGGGCCGCGGAACCCAACATGTCAAAAGAATTGACTCTTTGGCGGGAACTCGTGTTGTAGCTGTTTGCGAAGTCGACCCAAAACTTCTCGATCGGGCAGCGAATATTCCACAAGGCAATCCCGTCAAGAAGTATAAAGATTTCCGTAAATTGCTCGAGAATAACGACATCGATTCAGTGAGTATTTGTACGCCAGACCATTGGCATACCCCGATGGCTATGGCTGCAATACTGGCTGGGAAACATGTCTTTGTTGAAAAACCTTGTAGCCACACCCTGCGTGAAGCAGAGTTGCTAGCCAAATGCGCCCAGCAACACAACAAGTGTGTGCAACATGGAACCCAGAGACGTACTGAGGCAGTGGAAATCGCTGGCGTTAAAGCCCTCAGTGAAGGAGTGATTGGTGATATTTATATGTCAAAGGCAATTAATCACCAGTTGCGCAAGAAAATCGGGAAGGCAAGCCCAGAAGCAGCACCGCCTGGAGTAGACTACGATCATTGGCTCGGCCCTGCCCCTGTCAAGCCCTTTACCCAAAATCGTTGGCATTACAACTGGCATTGGTTCTGGGATTTCGGGGGAGGGGATCTCGTGAATGATGGAATCCACCAATTGGATCATGCCATTTGGGGGATGGGGCTGGATCTTAAATATCCTGAATCCATAATCACCTCGGGCGGACAACTTTGGTACGACGATGATCATGAAACACCTGACACGCAGACGATCATCTATGAATATGGCTCGAGACAAATAATCTATGAAATGCGGCTCTGGACCCCCTATAAGATGGAAGGCCACGATAATGGAACCGTTTGGTACGGAACCAAAGGAAGATTGGAATCGGGCCGAAAAGGGGTGGTGGCAACTGTCGGAGACCGCAAGTGGAATATCAAACCCGAGGATTACGGGATCGATGATCAGTTTGAAGAAAAGTGGGGCGTCTGGAGTTCAATCTACACAGACTTCTTCTCAGCAATTCGTAACAATGACCACAAATCACTGAAGAGTCCAATCGAAACAGGGGCTGTCACGACTAGCCTTTGTCATCTGGGTAATATCGGTGTCCGATGCGGAGGGGGAAAATTGGTCTTCAATCCAACAGAGAGCAAAATAACCTATGCTGGTGAAAATCTAGACTTGGCCAATCAACTTTTGACCAAAGAGTATCGGCCCGGTTACGAGCTCCCATACACAGGCTAAACACACGATAAAATCCTTATGAGGTGCAGCATGAAAACCTCTGCAAATCTTGGGGCCATTGCCTTAATTGCCTTTAGCCTAACAGCTTGCAAAAAACCCTCTGAGGGAGTTAAGACTGGATCCACGCAAAGCTCGGAATCTTCTAAAATTTCCTTCCAGATGGAGAAGGCGCGCCTGCGAATCTTTATAAAAGAAAAACCATTTGCAGATTATATTTTCTCTGACCCTGTAACAACCCGCCCGTATTTCGCCCATGTCAAAAGCCCGGCAGGGCTACAAGCTACGCGGAACCATCCACCTGATCCGGAATCTGATCCGACTGATCATTCCAGCATGCACCCCGGGATATGGATGTCATTTGGTGATATCAATGGCCATGACTACTGGCGACTCAAAGCCAAGGTTCGGCATGAAGCCTTCATCCAACTACCTGAGGCAAATGGGTTGCAAGGGGCATTCACGGTTCGTAACAGTTACTGGAGTAGTGATGACTCCACAGTAGTGGCACAAGAAGAGACTCGTTATACTGTTAACATTCTAGCTCAAGGCTATCAATTGCTCATAGATAGTCGATTTTCTCCCATGGGAGACACTCCTAAAATAGTCTTTGGAGATCAAGAAGAATTTGGATTGAGTGTTAGAGTAGCAACACCGATTTCGGAAAAAAGCGGCGGTGTAATGACCGACTCAGAAGGCCGTAGGGGGGCCCAAGCCATTTGGAGTAAATCCGGCAAGTGGATTGACTACAGTGGAGAAATCGAGGGGCAATGGATAGGGATGACAGTGTTTACCGATCCTCAAAACTTCAGACCCAGCTGGTTTCATGCTCGTGACTACGGCTTGATCGTAGCCAACCCCTTTGGTCGAAAAGCGATGCAGGCAGGTTCTGAGAGCGAAGTTGTTGTTGATAAAGGCCAACAGCTACGCCTTAGATACGGAATACTAGTGCATTCCACTCCACAGAGCACCGACTACGATGCTGCCGCCTCTTACGCCAACTTCTTAAGCCTCCTCAATTGACCCTAGGTCAATTGAGGAGTAACAGGCATCTTTCATTTCGACTGCAGTCAACGTTTAATCAGAAAGATCTCGGCAACCGCAACCCCTGGTTGGCCTTCACCACAGTTCCAAGTAAGCTCCAGCCTTCCGTCAGCAGTGGCTTGACGAGGAATATCCACACCTTCACTGGGAAGGTCTGAGGTGGCTACCAACTCATGTATAGTGTGCGTGCCGTCAGCGATAAGACGTACCTCCGTCCCTAACCGTCCGGTATAAACTGCTCGTACTCGATACTCTGCATTCCGATCCAGGTCTTCATAGACAAGCGTTAGCGGGGTTTCGTAGATCGTCGCCACCCTGTTTTGCCAGGCTAAGGGGAATGCAGCTTCTTCGGCCTTATCTATCCGGTACTCAAAGAAAATCTGAGGCGAAGCCAAAGCGCCGGGATCCTCTTTCCATCCTACAGGGTAATGGACCCGTTTCAGGCTTGGGAAAGAACCCATGTCGTCGTAAAAACCACCAGGGCCCGGATTGGTGCGGTTAATGATGCGGTCGATAGCCGCCACCCTCTCCGATTCTGAGCCTAACGTCAGGACATTTTTAAACTGGGATTCGAGATATGCAATATTGTTGAGCGGTGCGTCGATGCCATCCATGAAAGCACCACGGGTTCGATACTTGGCACCGTGTTTACCTACATAAAGCTGGGACCCTATCTTACGGTACAACTCGTCGGCCAGAAACTCACACTTGCGCTTGAGATCAACACCTACAGGATCGGATTTTGCTCGATCCAATTGCCGCCGAGCTGCTTTGATAGCTTGCCTCGAGCCTACCTTGGAAGCGTTGCCAAGCAAGGCCATCGCCTCTATTTCTAAGCCTGTTTCATTTAGTAACCGTTGTTGAACATAGGCATCATAATAGGCACGTATCAGACCCATTTGAAACCGGTAGTTCCCCAACACTTTATCGGAAACCTTGCCCTCCAAAGTCCGCCATATCTGCAGGGTAATGCCTACTTGATTGTTGGAAGCCAGTGGGCCTTCCCAGTTTTTTTCCTGAGCCAAAAAAGCCTGGGCGATCTCATCTGCATAATCAGGGCCGATATACAGCCGGACATAATCGCGTAAGGTAGTCATGTAGTCTCGGCTCGGGTCCCAGTCCTGATCGCCCCAAACAAATTTATTGATATCGTCATTGATACCCTCCGAATAGGTGAGAGATCCGAAGGCCAACTGGTCAAAAGCATTGTGAATTGCTTTCATGGCCTGGGGTCGGGGGTTATATGACTCTCGATGCAAGGTCAGAGCAAAGGCTCGATCCCAGTCCCTTACCGGATACTGAGAAGCCACGTTATGCGTTATGTCTGGGTATCGACGGATTTTAATATCTGAATCGACTATACGACGCATCTCCTCTATGGGAGTCTTGACCCATGGCGCAAAACAAACGCCTCCCAGCCAAGATGGTTTTTGATTAACATAATTATAGAAACTCGTAAGCCATTTCCTGTTCGGTTCAAACGCTTGAGGGGAAGGCCATATTTTGGCCTCAGGATGGTGCTCTTGCAGAGCAGCAGCCATACGATCCATAAAGGGGAAAAATTCCTCTGGATGTAGGTCGCCAGGATCTCCACCCGGTACCAGAATGTGGTCGATCCTTTTAAGTTTACTGAATATCTCAGATCGCTCGGCTAACTCCTCTTGAATACTCTTCTCACCGACATAATCGTCTCCCATGTTGGGATACCAGATCCAGACGTCAAGACCGTAGGAATCTATGATTTCACTGAGCTTCATCATCATTTCCAATGGCGGTGTTTTCATATGCCTACTGAGAAAGTCATCGTCGGTACGAGGTGGAACAATTTCGATGCTGTTCGTCCCAAAAAGAGCTAGTTCACGGATGTATTGATCATATTGGGCGGGCGTCCAAGCATCATAGGCATTGGTTTTGGGACGATAACCCAATTGATGGCCTCGCAGACCGTACTCAGGAGAAGTTACTGTAGTCATACCAGAAGGGAGAAGTATTGAGTCTTGCCTCAGTTCAGATTTACGTAAGAATTCTCCTACTCCATAGAGAACACCTCGGCTATCTCTCCCCAGGATAAGGGCAGCGCCTTGAGGGTCAGACCTCGTAAGCAATGCAAATCCTTCACGGTCAGGATTTTTTATGTTTTGGCACTCGGTGGTGTAAGGCCCACAAAGCTGGTCAATCTGTGCAGTCTGGCCCACCGCTATTACGGACCGATCATCTGTAGGCCACTGATCGGTGATACTCAGTTCGATACCAGTCCTCTTTTCAATTTCCTCCTGAAGGACTGTAATGGCTTTGGTTTCGGAGGGGCTATTGCTTGCCTTAGTTACAATGACAGCGCTCGAAAGATTAAGCTCTCCAAAAACCACAGGGGTGGGTTTGGCGTTTTGTAGCACCTGATCCTGTGGCCCCTTGCAAGAAAGTTGTCCAAAAAAAACACCTAGCAGCAAAAGAAGTGCCAACATGCATGGCTGCTTCCGCTCTGCGAAGAAAAATCTCATTTCTGTTCTCCATGCGGTGGTCAGTTTAAAAGTTTACCGGCTGAACTGGTTAGCCGTCGAACACATATCTAATCGAAACAAGCAGCCTACCATCCGGTCCCGTTGTTCGTAAACTGTGGGCTTTAAAGGGAGTGACCGGTTTTCAAAAATCCGGACCAGTTGATCGGGAGGAGATTGGTGGAGCTGAAGGGATTCGAACCCTCGACCCCCTGAATGCCATTCAGGTACTCTTCCAACTGAGCTACAGCCCCTCCCGGAAAAGCTGCTAGGAACAGGCGTCCCGGCCCTGGGGATGATACCTAATCGAACTGGAACTCGTCCAGGAGTTCCTGATTGATCCGGATTTGGTCATTTTCACGCAGGGCGTCGACCAGGTTACGAGCGTACCCCCCAAAAATTGTGCTTTGCTTGCTGGAGGTGAGAATCTGCCGGATCTGCTCTTCTCTACTTTTGAACACCTCCTCAGCTATCTCACTTTTCTCCATCATCTCGAATACCACTAGAGTACCCTCTAAACTGATGGGAGGGCTCAGTTCTCCAGGCTTCATAAACGGAACTCGTTCGTGCACCATAGGTGAAAAACCGATTAAGTCATCCACGGTATCTCCCGATTTGAAAAAAGCTGTCACAGTCGATCGAACACCCGCAGCAGCTTTATCGAAACCCTCAGTCCTGGACAACTCATAAAAAGTATCGGCCTTTTTCTGATTAATTTCGATTCTTTTTGATGCTTGATAATCTTTCTGTAGGCTGGCCCTAATCAGTGCTATCTCCGGGATTCTAGAGGCAACGACTGTAGCCACTTTCACCAGTAGGAAACTGGTTGGAGACAAATACGGCTCGGCCAGAAAGGACGCTTCTTGGCCCTCAAACACCTGCTGATTGAAGGTCGCCCGTGCTTTTGGCTTGTCTAATGTGTCACCAACTGCGAATGGAGGGATCTCTTCGAGCTTGAGCCCTTCCTGTTTGGCAACTTCCTCAAGACTAGCGCCATTCTTAAGCTCCTCAAGGATGGTACCGGCGAGCTGACCAGCAAACTTGGTAGCTTCTTCCCGGATAATTTGTGACTCGGCTGTCAGCCTCCTTGTTTCTTCTAAGGAATCTGGCTTATTGACGACCTGAACAACATAGTAACCAAGCGATGTCTGGAAGACATCACTGAACTCGCCAGCAGACAATGAAAATACAATTTCCTCCCAGTCTTGGTCCTGAGTCCCTTTCAGTATCCATCCGATATCGCCGCCCCTGGCAGCCGATTCATCATCTGAATGCTGGGAAGCCAGCTCCCCGAAAGAACGGCCATTTCTGAGTTGCTTTAGTACCTTGTTGGCCAATTCAAGTTTTTCGGGACTGGAACCAAAATATATCTGCCTGACTCTCACCCCCTCCTTGAGAGGAATGTTTTTCATCCGTTCATTCACGACTGAATCATCAATCTCTACCACCGATTCGTCAATTGGAACTTCCAGATAACGAACACTCCTTCGCTCTGGCAATCTATAGCTTTCTTTATTCACCTCGAAATAAGCCTGCAAGTCTTCGTCCGTGATACCTACAGTCACATCCTCGGGACTAAAAGCAACGTAACGGATTCGAGCCTGCTGCTCCTGTTTGAGAAACTCCCGCTCCACCGCAGTAGTCGATGCAGATTGCTCCGAAACGAGCAGAGTCTGGAGCTTCTCACGAAGAATATTCCGGCGCATAGCATTTTCAAAGGCATTTACAGAAAAACGGTTGCGGCTGAGAATCCGTTGATAGAGATCAAGGCCAACAAAATTACCGTCCTCATCCTTAAAGCTAGGTATAGACATGACTTGCTCAGCCACTTCCTCATCCGTGACACCCAAGCCTAGGCTACGTGCGTGCCGTGCTATTGCATACTCACCGATCAGGGTGTTTACAGCCTGCCCCGGAAGGTCGAGCTGTTTCGCGTATTGTTCAAAACTTTCTCCGAACTGGTTACGATAAGCGTCTGCTAATTGACCGAAATTCCTTTGGAACTCGGACACCGGGATCCTCTCATCTCCCACACGCGCCACTTCTCCTGTTGCCAAGCCATTGTTAGCACCTGTAGGTGGATCCACAAAAAGTAGCAACATCCCAGCCCCGAGAACGAAAATCAAAAGCCAAAGAATCCATTTCAAGGAATCGCGTTTTCGTCGGAGATAATTCAGAAACATCGAAGGCTCCTGTGTCGATCAACAAGGCCGCGATTGTAACACATCGAGTAAGCCTCGGCGCCTTGATAAGAAGGACTATCCCCCCCCCTACCCATCTCGTAAGTGTCTGACGTTGCTTGAATAAGCTGCCGCTTTTATTCAATAATGAAAGGCTCGTCTATTTGTAGTATCTTAAGGTTCTTTGGCCGCCGGGAAGAATGGCCGGTGATCAATGATTGAGATGGTAGCCAGAAAATCTAAAAATTAATTTTTCACTCGGTTCCCGCACTTTTTTAACGGGATATTCGCATGGCTGTCTGAAGACAGTCAAAATGTCATGAATTTGCGCTCCGTTTTCAGTTATTTCTCCAATGATCTCGCAATCGATCTCGGGACCGCTAATACTCTAGTCTATGCTAGGGGGCGAGGGATCGTAGTCGATGAACCTTCTATCGTAGCTATCAACAAGCAGACTAACAAAGTTGTGAAGGTTGGTCGTGAGGCCAAAGACATGCTTGGGCGGACTCCGGGAAACATTGTAGCTATCAAACCGATGAAGGACGGTGTGATAGCTGATTTCGATGTCACCGAAGAAATGCTTAAGTATTTCATTCGAAAAGCTCATAACCGAAACCACCTTCTCAGCCCGAGGATAGTTATCTGTATCCCCTCAGAGATTACCCAAGTTGAAAAACGTGCGGTGAAGGAATCAGCACTGAGGGCAAAAGCCAGTGAAGTGTTCCTGGTCGAGGAGGCAATGGCCGCAGCAATAGGGGCTGGGCTTCCGATAACTGAACCCTCGGGGAACATGATCGTCGATATCGGAGGGGGAACAACCGATATCGCTGTCATCAGTTTGTCTGGAATAGTTTACAGCCGTTCAGTCAGAGTCGCTGGCAACGAAATGGATGAATCTATAATTCAGTATATTAAGCGAAAGCACAACCTGCTGATAGGTGAAAGAACATCCGAAAAAATCAAGATCACTATTGGCTCGGCTGCTGAGCTGGAGGAGCCTTTAACGATGGAGATTAAGGGCCGCGATCTGATCGAAGGTATCCCTAAGACAATAGAAGTAACCGATGAAGAAATCCGGGAAGCTCTTTCCGACTGTATGGCCACAGTTGTTAACGCTGTGAGAGTCGCCCTCGAACGAACTCCTCCGGAACTATCTGCAGATATCGTCGACCAGGGGATTGTCTTGACTGGGGGAGGAGCACTCCTCAAAAATCTAGACCAGCTCATCAAGGGGGAAACCGGATTGCCTGTGTTTTTAGCTGAAGACCCATTATCTTCGGTGGTACTGGGTACCGGAAAAATGCTTAACGAGATTGCACTTCTTAGACAAATCAGTCTGGAATGATCGCTCCGTTCAACAACCGACCGTTCCTCTGCCTTGCCATCCTTCTAGTTGCAAATTTATTACTGCTTTCCTTTCAGGTCCAAAATGAGCAGGGCAAGAGTCTCGCTGGTACCAGCTTGGCAATCGAAGCGCCGATAGCCAACATGCTCCATTTTCTGCGCAGCAATGCTACCGACTTTTTTAGACATTACATCTACCTGGTAGATACAGAGGCTAATAATCAGTCCTTGAGGCTCGAGAATCAAAGACTTTTGCTGGAAGTCGAGCGCTTGCACTCCCTTACTGAAGCGGCGAGACGTATCAAATTTTTTGATCGGCTCGCATCAACGGGTGCCCTTGATTTGACTGCAGCATCTGTAATACAGAGAGGACCGCCTTTTTTTGGAAGTATCCTGGTAGTTAATGCAGGCCTTAATCAGGGGGTCAAGGAAAATTCAGCGGTCATTGTACCTGAAGGTGTGGTTGGACGAGTGCAGATGTCTGGCGTATGGGCATCTAGGGTCGAACCAATCATCAGCCCGCAGGCAGCAGTCGGAGCCGTATTGGGTGGCTCTAGACATCTTGGAGTCATTCGTGGCGACTTGAATGGTTCGTTGCACCTGCATTACATTCCTCATTCAGTGAAGGTGGTATTAGGTGATGAGGTTCTGACGTCTGGGATGGATGGCATTTACCCAAAAGGGCTCCCAGTAGGCCTAGTAGTATCAGTGGAGCAAGGAAATGAAATCCATCAGAAAATCAGAGTCGCTCCTGCTGTTGATTTTAATCGTGTCGAAGAAATATTGATCCTGAAGGCTCAAACCCAAAATAACGCAAAGGGTCGACAAGATGGGCAAGAACTCACCACCTCGGGAGAAATCCCATGAGTCGATCCTTGCGGAAGTGGGAAATCCCCATGTTGGTAGCCGGCATTATGCTGCTGCAAACACTGAGTTCAGCACTTTTCAAAACAGGTTTCTACTTCGATGTAGCACTAATTTGTGTCGTTTATGTGAGTCGTCACCTCGACCCTACTGCATCCACGATGGTAGGCTGCCTCTTCGGTCTGGCGCAAGACATTACCGGACTACAACCACTTTTAGGCCTGAACGGGTTCAGCAAAACAGCAGTGGCTTTAGTGGCACTTATTCTGATCCGAAAGCTAGTACTCAACAACTTTTGGAGCAAAAGTTTGCTTTTATTGTTTTTGTCAATAGTCGACGGACTTATCATTCTTCTACTGATGACCCTTCTCAGCCCAGATCCTTCCAATGCATTAGTAACTTCTGTCATAGGTCGAGCTGCCCTAACGGCCCTTTTAGGCGTACCACTACTCTACTTTTTGGATAAGATCAACTCCCCAGAAAAGGACTTTAGTCAGGTCGAATAAAAATTCGTGGCTTCTACTAAAACAAGACTTCAGTGACCCTCAATGGCTTTTCCACAGGACAATCGTGAGTATATTCGACGAATCGGGTGGTTCGGGTGGTTCTTCTCGATCCTGGTCTTAGGGCTCTTCTGCCGTCTTTGGTATCTGTCGATAGTCCGCTACGATCATTTTCTTTCATTGGCCACCCGAAATCAGATCCGCAGCGTACCACTGGTAGCTCCACGTGGGGAGATCTACGATAGGGAGGGTACGATACTGGTTGAAAATACCTTTGGATTCGACCTGCTGCTCTTTCCATATCAAGTAATAGACCCCAAAAAGACCCAAGCCTATCTCGAGAACGCCATTGATTTATCGGCAGAAGAATTCTATGAACGCCTGGATGTGGGTCGGTCTTATGGCCGGTATCAACCGGTGGTGCTGAAACAAAATCTTCCCCTAACCCAGATAAGCTACCTGCTAGCGCGGTCTGCCGATCACCCTGAACTGGAGATTTCGGAGAGACCTCGGCGCTCATACGTATATGGAACCCTAGGAGCTCATTTGTTTGGATACATGGGCGAAATTTCTGCTAACGAGCTGTCACTTGACATTTTTCGGAAACGAAGGGCAGGAGACCTCATTGGTAAATCCGGTATTGAACGAATTTATGACGCCGAGCTGTCTGGAAGAGACGGCATTCAAAAATTACGGGTAGATAGCCTTGGGCGAACGGTTGAACTTTTACCACCAGTACCCCCGCAATCAGGGGAGTCTATCCGATTGACTATTGACTTGGATCTTCAGAAAGCAACCGAGAAAGCACTGGAAGGTCGGGTCGGAGCTGCCATTGCAATGGATCCTCGTAATGGGGAAATACTCGCTATTACTAGCCGCCCAACCTTCAATCCTAACGATTTCTCCACCAGGATTTCTCTCTCTAGATGGGGAAATTTAACATCCGACTCAGACCGGCCTCTTCAGAACCGTGTCGTCCAGAATACTTTCGCACCCGGATCGATTTTCAAAATAGTCATGGCCATGGCCGGTTTAGAAGGGGGTCTACTCAATCCTAAAGAAACGGTTATGTGTTCCGGATCAAAGGAATTCTTTGGACATCGCTTCCGATGTGGGGCCAGATCGGGACACGGCCGTTTAGACCTTAAAAGAGCCTTGCAATACTCTTGCAACATCTACTTCTATGAATTAGGCAGGCGCCTTGGCATAGATAAGATCGCAGCCTTTTCCCGTAAAATTGGATTGGGTGCGGCCACTGGTGTGGACCTGACGGGTGAAGCTCCAGGAATCGTACCCTCGCGCGAATGGAAGAAAAAAACAACAGGTATGCCCTGGTTTGCTGGAGAAACAATTTCAGTATCTATTGGCCAGGGGCCCGTACTAGTGACTCCTTTGCAAGTAGCGCTCGTCCTTACTACTATCTCTCGGGGACAGTTCGTCCAGCCACATATACGCATGGACCGAAATTCGCACAATGTCCAATCTTTCCCTCAAGAATACCTGAAACCCATTAAAGACGGCCTGTGGCTTGCCGTGAACGACTCAGGAACCGGTCGGGCAGCGCATATTGATGGAATGGAGGTAGCCGGAAAGACTGGAACTGTTCAAATTATCAGCAGAACCACTCTCGAAAAACTCCCCCCAGTACAAGCTGCCAAGTTCAAACCTAACGCCTGGTTCGCAGGGTTCGCACCAATGGATGATCCTCAAATTGTGGTTGCCGTAATCATTGAAAGAGGCGGGGACGGAGGGCGGGTTGCCGCGCCCATTGCCCGAGATATCTTTCAGGCTTACACGCAAAAGTTCTTCAAGACCCCAGAATCACTAAAACTTGCGGCTGGTCGATAAAGAGGCAAACAATGCACCCCTCCAAAAACCGTCATAAACAGTGGGGTCAACTTTCCAGGTTGGCTCAGTTTGACGCACAACTTCTCGCTGTAATTGTAGTTTTGGCAGTGATCGGCCTGGCTGGCATATATAGCGCCACGCTACATGGCGCAAATCCATCGTTTTTCTCGAGACAACTTTCCTGGTTGGTGCTTGGAGGGGTGTCGTTCTTTCTGGTTGCCGCGGGAGATTATCGATGGCTAACAGAAAAGGCACATCTGTTGTACTGGTTGGCCAATATCATACTTTTTGCAGTGCTTTGTTTTGGCAAAGAAATAAGTGGTAGTCGCAGCTGGGTAGGGATCGGAGGGCTCGGAGGTCAACCGTCAGAATTTGCCAAAATTACTTTAATCCTGATGCTTACTCGCCAGCTTGCAGACTTTGGAGATCGGAAACTAGACCTTAAGCATATTCTGCCACTAACGTTAACTGCACTGGTCCCTATTGTACTGGTCCTTTTACAGGGGGACTTAGGGACGGCACTAACCTATTTGCCTATCTTATTGGGGATCGTAGCCGTGATTGGATTTCGACTCCGGTGCCTTTTCGTCTCCATTACCTTAGCAATCCTTAGCGCACCAGTTGCCTGGCTTGCTTTAAAGGATTACCAACAACAGCGGATTCTATCAACGTTGGATCCATCGATAGACCCACAAGGCATCGGTTATCAGGCTAGCCAATCCCTGATAGCAATTGGGTCTTCCGGCTTGCATGGGAAAGGGCTAGGTCAAGGCCTGCAAAGCCAACTCGGATTTGTTCCTGAGATACACTCCGATCTCATTTATTCACTTTTGACAGAGGAGTGGGGCCTGATAGGAGGAACGATAATATTGAGTCTTTACCTTATGCTCATACTCCGGATCCTCTGGGTAGGGGAAAGGGCTACGGACCGCGCTGGGATAGTACTCGTATCCGGCGTAGCCAGCCTTCTCTCTTTTCACGTCGTGATCAATATCGGTATGGCTTTAGGGCTCGTCCCTCTGATTGGAATTCCGTTACCACTACTTAGTTATGGTGGTTCATCAACGATCACTTTTTTGATCGCATTAGCACTTATTACAAGCGTTTATCGGCGTCGCTTTCTTTATTCCCAAATTTAGATTCTAGATTCCATTCAAAATTTCCGGCGGAGAACATTTTCCAATCAATCCTGTAAACCATTGTCCGGAAAAGACTTGTGAATTGCTTTCTCTTGTATTTTTGCTTACTTGACGTTATACTGGCGCCATAAATTTTTTATAAAAAGAGTGATCTCGGAAGGTTTTCGCTCTTTTTCCATTGGAAAGTGGAGAGCCTGCCGTGATGGCAGTCAGCGACTATCCAGACAGAAAGCAATGTCCGCGGATGGTGACTAAAGAGAGTTTTTTCGGTTTGACGAGGCTTAGTTCGCCTGTTCAGTTGTCGTGCTGCTCAGGGTTCAAGCAAAAGTATACGAAATGCTGCGAGGGCAGGGGTGATTATGCATAAACGCTCCTGTTTAACCTCGCCTAGCCTCAAGATAAACTAGCGGTTAATAACCCAATCCTCTCCCGTCACGTACAGAGTTCCCTCCTTTCCCGACGTGAAGGAGGACATATGTCCAAAGAGCTCATTGTTAGCTCAAATAGTCTCGAGACCAAAGTTGCGATTTTAGAGAACAACGTGGTGACCGAGCTATTCATTGAAAGAACAAAGAACAAAGGAATCCTCGGAAATATCTATAAAGGGAAGGTCACAAAAGTACTACCAGGAATGCAGGCCGCATTCGTTGACATAGGCTTGGAGCGTCATGCGTTCCTCTATGTTGGAGATTTTCTAAGTGACGCCCAGGAAGATTCGGAGATTTTCGAAGAAGGTAAAAAGCGAGGCCGAGGCCCTAGCGCTCGCACACAGAGCGAAGAAATCGATTCTGATCTAGAAGGCTTTCCCGGGATCCCTGAGCCAAAAGAAAAAGGCAGATTGTTGCCCGTCTCACTGGGATCAATTCGGACTCAAAGTGAAGATCAGACAAACCCCAGAAAAACCTCCGCAGAGCCGTCAATTCTCCCCCAGAGGCTAAAAACTGTAAGACCCAATAAGGGAACCAACACCGTAAAAACCTCCCGCAGAAAAAAAGCGTATATCGAGAACCGAACTTCTAGACCATTACATTTTTCTGCAAATGGGGCGAAACGCAACAGTGGGGCGAAACGCAACAGCCGATCCTCCGCTAACAGTCAACAGGTGCCCATTGATCAATTACTGAAACAAGGTCAGGAAATTTTGGTCCAGGTATCTAAGGAGCCAATCGGCCGAAAAGGTGCCCGTATTACTTCACACATAGCCTTCCCTGGCAGATTCCTCGTGTTCATGCCAACCGTTGGCCATGTAGGTGTTTCTAGGAAAATCGCGACTGAGAAAGAGCGCCTCCGATTAAAGGAGCTGGTATTTAAACTGCGCGGATCTAGCTCTCAGGGGTTTATCGTACGAACTGCTGGAACAGATCAAACCGAGGAGGCCCTATCCGCGGACATCGAATATCTGACCCAGCTCTGGTCCAAGGTCGGGAAGCGCCTCGAAAAGGCAAAAGGCCCCTCCTTAGTCCACGAAGAGCCAGGGGTGGTAGAACGGACTGTACGCGATTATTTGAGCGATGATTTTCAGACCATCTTTGTCGACAACGATGAAAAGCATTCCCAGTTGGTCCAATTCGTAGGATCCCTTAATCCAGACCTAGTCCCTAGAATCCAATTGTACTCAAAATCTGAACCCATCTTGGATGCTTATGGCATTAATACCGAAATCGAAAACGCTCTCCAAAGTAAAGTTTGGCTCCAGAACGGAGGCCACCTGGTCATAAATGAAACCGAAGCTCTCGTTGCCATCGACGTCAATACAGGCAAGTTTGTTGGCAAAACCAATTCTCTCGAAGATACGATCACGGCCACCAATGTGTATGCGGCAAAAGAGATAGGCCGGCAGTTACGTCTGAGAGATTTGGGGGGCATCATTATCCTGGACTTTATCGACATGGAGGAGACTAAAAACCAGAGACGAGTCTTAGACACTCTCCAGAAGGCCCTTGCAACCGACAAGGCTCCTTCTAAAACTCTTCGCTTCAACGAATTCGGTCTAGTTGCAATTACTCGTAAACGGGCCAAACGATCACTAGAAAAAAGTTTATCTCAAGCCTGTAACTACTGTGAGGGAAGCGGAAGAACTAAGTCTCCGCAAACAATCAGTTATGCCATCCATGACGAGGTACGGAAGAATGCAAAGCAGCTTAAATCAGATGCAGAATTGCTTATACGTTGCCACCCCTCAGTAGCTGAAGTCCTTCGCGACAAAGAGCGTGATGTAATATCGACAATAGGCGACATGATTCAGAGAGTCGTAACAGTCCAAGCAGACGACACCCTGCATGTCGAAAAATATACTTTTTCAGATTCTTAGGCGGATCACTTTGGCTACTAGATCGACATCTACCGACCCATTTGGCAAGCTATTGCACCTGATGGAAAAACTGAGAGGACCGGAAGGTTGCCCGTGGGACCAGGAGCAAACTCACGAGACCCTAAAACCAATGCTGATCGAGGAGGCATTCGAGGTTTTGGAAGCCCTTGACCGGAATGATCCCGATGCAATTTGTGAAGAGTTAGGCGATCTTCTTTTTCAGGTCATATTTCATAGCCAGATCGCTCGTGAAAATAGAGAGTTTGATGCCTATGAGGTCTGCCGCAGAATTTACGATAAGATGGTACGTCGCCATCCTCATGTATTCGGGGAGGCCAGTTTTAAGGATACAAACGATCTACTCAGAAGCTGGGAGGACATCAAGGCCGCTGAAAGAAAGGCCGCGGGTCAAGAAAAAAAGCCTGGCTCATCGTTGCTTGACGGGATCCCAGAGAAGCTACCCGCGTTCTACCGTGCTAACCAAATGACAGCCAAGGCAGCGCGAGTGGGGTTCGATTGGGGTAACATTAGTCAAATCGGCGAAAAAATTGTCGAGGAATTTAACGAGGTAGAAGATGCTCTGGAGCAAGGCGACCAGGGCCGTGTCCGTGAAGAGGTAGGAGACCTTCTATTCACGGCCGTAAATCTTTGTAGGCGACTTAATCTTGATCCGGAAACAACGCTGTGTAGAGCTAGCGAAAAGTTTTCAAGGCGCTTTCGTAGGATGGAAGATCATTTTCGTCAGACAGGAAAAGACTTGCGCGATGTAGGCCCAGGAGATATGGATAGTTTCTGGCAATCACAGAAGGGGAAAGTGGCCAACGACTGACCCTCATAAGAAACAATTCGATGAATGACATCGTTGGGAAAGGTTCTCAAACATGATGAGCAAAAATCAAAAAGAAGAAAGTGGATTCAAAGTCACTGACAGAAGAGGCTTTACTGAGGAGGGGGATATCAGGTCTAACACCGGTGAAAAAGCCACGCCTGCAGCAGATTCCAATCCACGCAATCAGGCAAACAATCCAGAAATACCAGACGCTGAGACGGCAACCGATACGAATCCAACCATTGAACTATCGTCTTTTATCCTATCCCTTGCCACAACCGCAGTTATGCACATGGGTGAGGGACCCCCGGGACAGCCCGGGTCTCCTCCCCAAAATCTAGAAGCAGCTAAACAAATGGTCGACATTCTCGGTATGCTCCAGGAAAAAACAGAAGGGAATCGCACGCCTGAGGAGACCCGGTTATTGGACGATATTCTCTATGATCTTCGTATGAAATTCCTGGCAAAAAAGGGCCCTGTTCAGCTCTGATGCGGGTCAATTTTCTGGGCACCGGAACTTCCCGGGGCGTTCCCGTCATAGGTTGCACCTGCGATGTGTGCAATTCCTCGGACAAACGGAATAAACGGCTCCGAACATCTGTCATGTTGCAATCAGGGGTTACTGTCGTGATCGATGCCTCTGTCGATTTCCGAACCCAAATGCTACGACATCAAGTCCGGCATTTGGATGCCATAATTCTCACCCACCCACACGTCGATCACATCCTGGGCCTGGATGATGTATACCCACTTAATATCTGGTCTGGAAAAAGCATGCCTGTATATGCTAACGCCGATACGCTGGCACAAGTCCGTATGACATTTCGATATCTTTTTGAAGAAAAAAAATACCCCGGCATCCCAAGCCTTGATCTTCACACAATCGAGGGAAATTTCCAGATTGGGGACTTATTATTTGAGCCAATCAACGTGATGCATGGCCAACTACCGATACTCGGTTACAGGATCGGAAAATTTGCTTTCATCACAGACGTGAGTGACATCCCAGATGCCTCTTTCAAGAAACTGTCAGGGGTAGAGTACCTTGTCCTGGACGCCCTGAGGCACAAAAAACATTTCAGCCACTTTACTGTTGAAGATGCCGTGGAGGCGGCCCTTAAGATCGGCGCAAAACAAACCTACTTTGTACATATGTGCCACGATTTAGAACATGAGGCTACTAATCGAAAACTTCCCGAGGGAATGGCCTTGGCTCACGATGGCCTAGTGTGGGAAGTGGAGGCATCCTATCAATGCTAGTGGTCGAAGATTTTGATGAATTACCCTCTGACTTACCACCGTCAATTTTAACCGTTGGAGTTTTTGACGGAATCCATGTCGGCCACCAAGAAATACTCAAGAAAATTGTATCTAGGTCCAGAACCACTTCATCTACTGCAGGCCTTCTCACTTTCAGTCCCCATCCTCGCAAAATCATTGCCTCCGGGGATGCCCCCCCCTCACTTCAGACCACAAAACAGAAAACCGAAATGCTTGGCAATGCTGGGATTGATCTACTGATCAGAATTTCATTCACGCGGCGCTTGTCTCTTTATACGCCCGAAAAATTCTTAGAAAAAATCCTCTTTCATCCTCAGATTAAAGAAATCTATGTCGGGAGTAATTTTCGTTTCGGACACCGAAGAACGGGAAACTTCAAATTACTAAAGGATATGGGGGATACGCACGGAATACACGTAGGGATGATAAAGCGAATCAAGCTGAACGGCCATCGCGTTAGTAGTACTCTTATCCGTAAGGCTGTCAGGGATGGCGACTTGCGAAGTGCGACTCATATGTTGGGCCGACCTTACCAGATCAGCGGCACGATAATCCGAGGAGAAGGCAGGGGGAAAGAATTGGGATTTCCTACCGCTAACATAAAAGTTGACAACGAATTGATCCCGTTCTCAGGAGTGTACGTGACAGTTTCTGAGGTTAATGGACTCAAATACCCATCGGTGACTAACGTGGGATATCGGCCTACTGTGCAAACACCGGCAACTCATGATCAACCAGTCGTTGAGTCTCATCTTCTGGAACACTCTACTAATCTGTACGGTCTTCCCATACGTACCGATTTCCTTGCCAGGCTCCGCCCGGAAAGAAAATTTGATAGCCTCGACAGCTTGCAGTTGCAAATCGATAAGGATGTTAAAACCGCTACAGCATATTTCGAGGAGAGCCGATCATGAGCATCAGTAGGAAAGACGCAGAACGGACGGCCGAATTGGCCAAGCTGGAATTCGACCCCTCTGAACTGTCGCTTTTTGTCCAGCAGTTCCAGAAGGTTCTCGATCATTTTGAAAGCCTCCAGGAAGCAAACACCAATCGTATAGAGCCTCTTTACCAGCCAGTACCTCAACAAGAGACACCCATGCGTTCAGACAAAGTTGAGAGGCAGATTCAACAAGAAGACGCGCTGCGCGCGGCTCCTTCTAAAAAAAGGGGCCACTTTCGGGTGCCCAGGGTGATCGACTGAGCAATGAGAAACATACTAACGAGTTCATTGACTCAGCTTCACAAGCATATTCAAAACAGAACCGTGTCTGTGTCTGAAATTTGCCATGTATTTCTAGACAGGATCGCAGAGGTAGATGAGCGTGTGAGGGCATTCATTAACGTCGATTCAGATGCTGTACTGAAAAGGGCTACGGAAATCGACGCCAAGCTGCAAAAGAAAGATTTTCAGGCTGGTCGATTCACTGGAATTCCTATAGCTCTGAAAGACGTGATCGTAACTCGTGGCCAAAATACGACCTGTGGCTCCAAGATATTGGAGGGATATATTCCACCTTATGACGCCACTGTAGTTGAGCGTCTTAAGACAGAGGGCGCTATCATTCTAGGCAAAACAAACTGCGATGAATTCGCGATGGGTTCGAGTACTGAAAATTCTGCCTTTTTTGTGACTCGGAATCCTTGGGACCTGGAACGGGTCCCGGGAGGATCCAGCGGAGGATCGGCGGCATGTGTAGCAGCTTTCGAAGCGCCAGTCGCTTTAGGAACAGACACAGGAGGATCGATCCGCCAACCAGCAGCTTTTTGCGGTATTGTGGGACTCAAGCCTACCTACGGCAGAGTTTCCCGCTATGGCCTAGTCGCCTTTGCCTCGTCCCTTGACCAAATCGGGCCTCTTGCCCATTCGGTAGAGGATGCCGCCTCAATGCTATCTCTCTTGTCAGGACCGGATCCTCGAGACTCAACCTGCCTTGAACTGGATTCCATCGATTTCACAGCCAATCTGAATGGAGATATTTCAGATCTGCGCATTGGCATAGCGAGAGATTGGATTGATTCTGTTCGTGATCCTGATATTCGGGGGGCGCTAGAAAAGGCTACTAGTATTTTGGAGGAATCTGGATTGACAGTGGAGGATGTAGAGTTTCCTAGCCAGGACCTTTCCATCGCTACCTACTATCTTGTTGCAACCGCAGAGGCCAGTGCCAATTTGGCACGATATGACGGGGTCCGATTCGGACACCGATCCAAGCCAACAACAAACCTGGAAAGTATGTACAGGAAAACCCGCTCTGAAGGGTTTGGTCCAGAGGTTAAACGCCGCATTATGCTAGGAACTTTTTCCCTGAGCTCTGGCTATTACGACGCATACTATAAACAGGCTAGTAAGGTCAGACGGCTCATTAGAGAAGACTTCATAACAGCTTTTAAGCAAGTGGATGTCATCTTAGGACCAGTTACACCAACACCGGCATTCAAAGTGGGAGAGAAAACGAATGACCCGCTTGAAATGTATTTATCGGATGTTTTCACAGTTTCTGCCAACCTCGCCGGGCTACCTGGCCTGAGCTTACCGGCGGCCTTCACTGAAAAAGGCTTGCCAGTGGGTTTGCAACTGCTTGCAAGCCACTGTGAGGAGGAGAAACTGCTCCGGGTTGCCCATTTTCTAGAGAATGAACTAGCAGTCGGGAAACCCTCGTTGCCTATAGAGTAAGAGATCCGGTAAAGTTAGCCGTACAAATAGTAAACGCTATTACACCTGCTTCTTTTCTACCGTTGCCCGATATATGGCGTTTTTGGGTTTTCGTAGATCTGCTGCTGTTTGTCGGATTGCTGCGCTTTTAGAAAGGCCTCGGAGACTTTGCAGCCCAACAACATAGGCAGCCACATCCACCTTAGGCTGACTGGCAGTATCAGTGTTTGCAGTTCCCGCAACGATCAAAGTGTATTCACCTCTCGCGGTAATGTCCTCGATGGAACTTTGGATTTCCCTAACAGTGCCCCAGGAAAAACTTTCATGAATCTTGGTCATTTCTCGGACCAAGAAAGCTGAGCGATTCCCAAGCACCTCTTCAATCTCAACCAACTGAACAGATAATCGGTGGGGGGGCAGAAAAAAAATCAGAGTGCAATCCATCTTGCTTAGAGCAGTCAACTTACTTTTGCGTGGACCGACTTTTCTAGGAAGGAAGCCGACAAACAAGAACATGTCCGAGGGCAGGCCACAGACTGAAACTGCAGCTGTCGCTGCACTCGGGCCAGGTATCGGCACCACCCTGAGTTGTTTCAAGTGACACTCTCTTACCAGGCGATAGGCTGGATCTGAAACCCCAGGTGTACCTGCATCTGATACAAGGGCTATACTTAGGCCTTGCTGAAGCAACGTCACGAGCTTGCCGCATTGCTGCTTAGCATTGCGATCATGGTAACTTCGAGTCCGCGCCGAGATTCCAAAGTGGCTTAAAAGTTTGCGAGTATGTCGAGTGTCTTCACAAGCCACAATATCGACTGCTTGCAGCGTGCTCAAGGCCCTGGCTGACGTATCCTCCAAATTGCCCAAAGGTGTGGCAACAACAAAAAGGGTCCCGGATTGGACTTGCTGTTTCAAGCTAAGCCATCATAGCAGCCAGCATTTCACGGACTGCCCTCTCCATTCCGACCAGAATTGCCCGAGATATTAAGTTGTGGCCGATGTTCAACTCCTCGATTTCAGAGATGGCAGCAATGGGCCCAACATTACGATAGGTTAGTCCATGACCAGCCAAAACCCTCAACCCCATTGAAGAAGCTTCGCTTGCACACTCGGTGACTTGCAGCAGCTGCCCCTGAAAATTCTTCTCCCATTCAGCTAAGCCTGCTGGGGCCGACTCTGCATAGGAAGCGGTGTTCAGTTCAACCGCGCGAGCACCCAATTCAGCTGCAATCTCGAGTTGTCTTACATCAGGATCTACAAAAAGCGAAACTTCCATACCTTCAGAACGCAGTCTCGCAATCGCAGACTCAATTGCGCGCTTTTGTTTGGTTAAATTCAGACCTCCTTCGGTGGTGATCTCCTCCGGTTGCTCCGGAACCAACGTAACGCAATCTGGCCGAATATTACTGGCCATTTGCAGCATTTCCTCCGTAGCTGCCATCTCAATATTAAGACTGGTCTTTACAGTGCGGCGCAACAGATCCAGATCGCGTTCTTGTATGTGTCTCCGATCTCCTCTTATATGCACAGTAATCCCATGTGCCCCTGCTAGCTCGGCGGCTATAGCGGCCGCTACCGGATCAGGCTCGATTGCCTGTCTCGCCTGTCTAACAGTTGCAACATGGTCGACATTCACACCAAGCTTGGTCATTGTTGGCCCTCAAGATTATTGTACCTTCCCCTATATGAGTGCCAGCGCACCTTCAGAAGATCTGTAAGCATTTTAGAACCATCTCTTAAAAATCTTACTTTACTACCCGCAGAATGACGCCATATAACAGGAACTTCCTGAATCTCGAGTCCTCGTCCGGCAGCAATATAAAGAATCTCCACATCAAAACTGTAACCAGAAAGAAGCTGGGCAGCAAAAATCGCTCGGCATTTTCGCATTGAAAATAGCTTGAACCCACACTGCGTATCTTGGAAAGGAAGAGACGATATGCCCCGAACTACAACATTGAAAATTGCCCCTGATTTCTCTCTTGTCCTAGATTGGTGTACCTCGACCCGAGACCCCTGAACAGCCCGTGACCCGATGGCAATATCGCAATTGGTTTCCGACATGACCTTCTCCAATTTCTCAATCTCCTCGATTGGCGTACTCATATCCGCATCTGCCATAAGAGCTAGCTTGCCCTTACATTGCAACATCCCATGCCGAACACTAGCACCTTTCCCAAGATTTTTGGTATTACGCAAAATCTGAACCGTCACCATTGAAGAATCGGAAGGCCTTGACTGTTCAACAATCTCAACTGTCCTGTCCGTAGAAGCATCGTCCACGACAAGGATTTCTGTCGGCAACATCCGCTCCATGACGTATTTGTAAACGGAGTTCAAGGAAGAGCTCAATCTCTGCTCCTCATTATAGGCTGGAATTATTACAGAGAGTGCTGGCTGCATTAAGCCCCCAGAAAAGAAATAACCCGTTGTAATCGCCTTATAACTGTAGCTTGCCCCAGTGCAATAACCACATCAAAGATACCAGGAGCGACCTTTTGCCCAGTCAGAGCAACTCTAACTGCCCCAATTAAATGCCCAGTTTTCACTCCCTCAGTACTGCTGATACCGCGCAAGGTCTTTTCAGTAGTCACTAAGTCGAAATCGCGAAGCGCCTGATAAGCCTCCAATAACTGCTTCAGGGAGTCAATAAGCCTTGGATCTTCTGGGGGAACAGATAAATACGCCTCAACCGCATCCTTTTGGTAATCAAAATCGTCTGTGAAAAAGGCTCGTCCTTGTTGAAGAAAATCGGTGGTTCTGCGCATTTTTGACTGGAGAAGAGCGACCCGAGACTCGTAGACATCACGTTCTTTCTCGTCCCATTCCGGTCTCCAGAGATCAGCAGCTTCCAGTTTTTTTTGTACCACCTCCGCTAGTTCTGCAGTGTTAGCCAATCCCATCATTTTGGCATTCACCCACTCGAGTTTTTCCGGATTCCACAGGGCATTACTCCTGTGAACATCCGCAAGCTGGAACGCTTTGATCATTTCCTTATCCTCAAAAAGTTCTCGGTTAGAACTTCCCGACCAGCCCAAACGTAAAAGATAATTCCGCAGAGCAGATGGGAGGAAACCTTCTTTCTGAAACTCGAGAATCGAAGTTGCACCATGCCTCTTGCTCAACCGTGTTTTATCTGGACCAAGAATCAGAGGCAAATGCGCAAATCGGGGGGGGGCTTGCCCAATGGCCTGGTAAACAAGAATTTGCTTAGGTGTGTTCGAAAGATGGTCCGCACCCCGTATCACATCGGTGATACCCATAGCCAAGTCGTCGGCTACCACTGACAGATGGTAGGTGGGAGATCCATCTGATCGCAATAAGGCAAAGTCCTCAATCTCTGCAGAATCGACCCGTACCTCCCCATGGACTATGTCGACAAAAGAGACTGTCCGTCCTGAAGGAACCCTGAATCGAACCACGGCAGCTTCACCGCGGACTCTTTCAGGGCCTGTCAAGCGACCTGCTTCTCGACATCTATGCGATGCTGACTCTGGATTAGAGGCAGGGTGTTTATCGGCGACTTCTTTACAGAAACAGCGGTAAGCAAAGCCGGTTTTCAAAAGTGTATCGCACAAAGCATTATAGATATCGAGCCTTTTAGACTGATAGTAAGGCCCTTCATTCCAGTCGAGGCCTAACCAGGCCATACCTTCTAGAATACCTTCAGTGAGTTCCTGGCGAGATCGACTTTCATCAGTGTCCTCTATGCGAATAATCATTTGCCCAGACATCTTTCGGGCAAAAATCCAATTAAAAAGGGCTGTTCTGGCACCACCGATATGAAGATATCCAGTGGGGCTTGGGGCAAAACGAACTCTAACTGTCATGATAGCAACCGGATACCGATTATACTGAAAATGGACCGTTAAGGGATTTCAGCTGGCTTCTTTAAATTAGAGACTCGATAAATTTCAAGCGTTTCCAGAGGGCTACTTGAGAATGCAAACGGAACATTCTGGCCAACCAAAGCGTAAAAAAAAGCGTCGGGTCGACTCATAGTTCTGATGGGGAGCCAGGACCCTATTTCGCGACTCTCTATCAGTTCCAGGCTACCTTTAAAGTACCGCCTCTCTTGGAAAGGGGTCCCTATGTGGACTTTTTTCGGCCAAACAAAAATACTCCCTGGCGGAGGGTCATCGCCTTTGCGATGAAGCTGCTGGAATCCTGAAAAATCAGCATAAGCCTTCCATCCCCAGTGTCCTACATACCACACCTTTTCGCCATCGTATCGCTCCTTGACATAAGTCGTGAAATCTCGATAGACATTTGCGTACTGAAGATCAGCCCAACCAACCAACATTGTCAAAGTCAACTGGACAGCCACCACTACCCAAGGCCATCTGACCCCCTTCTTTTGCTCAAGCTGAATTCGCATTTTCCGAAAGCAAAGAATAGCTATCGGCACCAAGGCGGGTAGAATGTGCCGGACCGCTTGAAAAGGAACTACAAAGAGGCTAAAGCAAAGAAATCCTCCCGCCCATAGAAACAAAAAGGTGTCCACTGGATCCAAACCTGGCCTCCCTTTTGGCAGGAGGACAACTAATACCAATGCTCCCAGACTAAGACTCCCCGCCACAAGCCAAAAGTAAAATTGGAGTGCTGTATAACCCTGATATTGGTAAGCCAGAGCTAGCATCGCTAGCCCAAAAACCCCGTTGACAATTTGCCATTTCCTGGGGTGGCACCAGGTTCGAGCAAGTAGAAAAGGTAACACTAGGCAAACACTGCTCAACGCCACCAACATCGAGAAATACTTAGCCATGAAAGCAGGCCTTGATGCCCTAACGATCTCGCGCGTCAGCAAGAATGCCGGATGGGCTTCACCATACTGCAACCAGGTGAGTAGGGACCATATCGCGAGAGGAAAACAACCCAAAACCACCCACTTTATAAATCCTTTCCTGCCTGACCATAGGAGATAAATGGCAAGGACGACAAGGTACACAACTGCTGAGTATTTAGTGATCACCCCCAACCCAATCAAAATTACTCCGATTGCCAGATAACTGCGACGACCAGGACGTGAGTCCGCACCAATCATGGCAAGGGCAAATCCACCGTTAGCAAGGGCAAGAGCTGGAACATCGCGCATTATATTCATAGAGACCAGAACAGCAGAACTGCTACCAACGGTTAGCATGGTCAACCACGGATCCGCACCGAAACGCTTAGCCAAGATCAGGCAAGATGCGAGAAGTAGGAAGAGAAATGGAACCATGGCAAAATGCATGGCGATTTCTGAAAAACCACAGAAGAACAGAACCGGAGCCAGGTAATAGCTTAGGAGAGGAGGATTGGTAGTAACCTTCCAGAGGGGCCGGATACTCCCGTTCCAGTCGAAGGTGCCGGCTAGAGGATCGAGCGGATCTTCCAGGATCCGTTTTGACACTTCCAAGACTACCGTATCATCGATGTGAAACGCCTTGTCCAAAAAAGGCCCTTGCAGAATTAACGCAATTAGAAAAATCCCGGCAAGCTCCAACATGCGGATTTGTGGTGCTTGCTTGGGGAGACTGATCTTCAACTTGGATAACACTTGGAGCAAATCGACTGAATACTATCAATTTTTCAGCTATGATCATGCCATAAATCTTTTCTTAGGTTCTCACTGCTCATGCGGTTTCCCAAAAATTCCCCACAGATCCGGACCAACCGGCGCCATCTTTTCTCACGGCATTCCACCTATGAATCAAAGAGTCGGCTAAAGAAGCTTTTCAATGGATTGTTTGAGCCTCAGCTCCTTTGCACAACGCGCTCTGCTATGGCCTGTGATTTCCAAATCCGGATCCCGGATTCGAATCGGAGTCATATCCCAAAAGTCCAAGAAGCATTCGACCTAGTAGACAATCTAGAGGCTCAATTGTCGGTCTATCTGCCATCTAGTGAAGTGAGCCGGATCAATGCAGCCGCAGACTGCGGTCCTTTCCCTGTTGAACCGCAACTCCTACAGCTGCTCAATCAGGCAAAACAATTAAGTATTGATACGGGTGGGGCCTTCGACATTACGGGAGCTCCTTATGGGAGAGCCTGGGGCTTTTTTGATCGTCAAGGCCGTATTCCGGATAATGATGAGATCGCAGCCATCAAAAGAATCATTGGCTCTCGACTACTGGAAATCGATCTAGAAATGAGTACACTGCGCTTTCGTCGTTCAGGAGTAGAAATCAACCTTGGGAGTATTGGTAAAGGATATGCTCTAGATCGAGCTGCAGATCTGTTGCGGGGCAACGGGCTTAGAGATGTATTGCTACACGCGGGATTCAGCACTATCATGGCTGTAGGCGATGCTCCAAATAGCCCCAATATGGGTTGGCCGGTGGGCATCCGTCATCCCTTGAAAACTGATAAGGATTTTGCCATACTGCGACTCGTGAACAGTGCCTTGGCAACTTCAGGTTCTGGAGAGCAGGGATTCGTGATTGATAACAGGCGATTTGGCCACATTATCGACCCGAGGACTGGCTACCCGGCCCAAGAGAGATTACTGTCTTCAGCCGTTGCCCCAACGGGCGCCCTGGCCGATGCTCTTTCAACCGCGTTTTTTGTCATGGACACACAAGAGATTCGCGCCTATTGCAATTCGCATCCCGGAGTAGGAGCCCTAGTGGTTAGGCGGAAACAAGACGAGGAGGCCAATTTATCTATCGAGGCTCTTGGGGCTCTTCAGGATAACGTGCAGTTAGTTCAATGATTATAAAAGACTCTTCCTACTCACTCTTGCAACAGATAACCCTGGCATTAGTAAGGTTCCTGGCTGGCTGGCATCTTTTCTATCAAGGCCTGGGAAAACTAAGGGAAACCGATTGGTCTGCTAAGGGATACCTGTCCAGCGCCAGTGGCTGGTTTGGGACATCTTTCCAACAAATCGCAGACTGGCCAGCTGTATTGAACTTAATAGATTTCTTGGTTGTCTGGGGCCTTCTCTTGACTGGATTTCTGTTAATGATAGGTCTTTTCTCTCGTAGTGCAGCCACGATTGGGTTTGTCCTTGTATTTCTTTTTTTCCTTGCCGCCCCGCCTGTCCCCGTTATGGGCTTCATAATATCCGGGCCGGAAGGTTTCGAATTTTTAGTAAACAAGACCCTTATTGAAGCTTTGTTGCTTCTGGTTATAGCTGTCTTTCCTGCTGGTCAAGTGACAGGATTAGACATTCTAATTTCGAATTGGCGTGAAAAACGGCAATCGATTTTTTCCCCTTAGGACATCCAATTTCAGAGAGATAAGGAGATAGCGTGATCAACGAAGAGCAAAGACGGATTGGAAGACGCAATTTCATCAGAGCCGTTGCAACAATTCCACCTACTGGAGCGTTGCTCTGGCAGGCTCGGCGCATGCGTCCCGTCCGTACCGCGATTGTTGGCTGTGGTGGCCAGGGTGGGGTTTTAATTGAAAATGCCCCAACCAGTCACATGCGACTAGTTGCAATGTGTGACATCTCTCCTGACAACTTTGAAAAAGGCCTGAACAAAATAAGAACCATCCACGATCCAAAGGCTCAAGGCTATACCAACTTTGACCAGATGCTAGAGAGAAGAGACATAGAAGCCGTTTTAATTGCGGCTCCTCTCTGGATGCATGCACCGCTCACCATTGCAGCACTTGAGGCCGGAAAACATGTATTCTGTGAGAAGATGATGCACCCTTCGATTGATGGCTGCCTCAGTATGATCAAGGCCGCGCAGAAAGCTAGACGCATCCTCCAAATTGGTCACCAAAGAAACGCTAATCCTCTTTACCAGGAAGCCTATGCACTAATCCAAGCGGGAGTCATAGGTGATGTCTACCACATTAGAGCACTGTGGCACAGAAACGGCGACTGGCGACGGCCAGTCCCAGAGCTTGATTTTGATCCCCGCCCGCATGGCTATCCTTCGCTTGAGCATTTAAAGAACTGGAGGCTCTACAAAAAATTCTCCCTCGGATTACTGTCTGAACTCGGAAGCCACCAACTTCAGATTGTAAACTGGTTTGCTGATGGGGTACCTACTTCCGTCTACGGTTCAGGAGGTACCTATAGATTCAAAGACGGCCGAGAAATCCCCGATCACCTCTACTTGACCTACGAATACCCGGACAATCTGACTTTTACTTATTCCTCAATCCAATCCAACCGCCAGGATCACTATTACGAACAAATAATGGGGACCGAAGGAACGATCGTCCTGAGTGGTGAGAGGCAAGCTATGCTGTTTTCGGAGGGGAAGAAAAACAGTAAGGCCACTCAAATTGAAGTAGAGGCCGCCAAGACAGGTGCCCCAACAATGTCTGCGTCGGAGAGCAGGTTGAGGGATGCTGCAGGTTCGCAGGTATCTGCCGCTGCTTCCAAATACAGCCCACTACGTGCTTATCATGATGAGCTGGCCGCCTTTTGCCATACAATTCGCCACAGAGCACCCAATCTTTGTGACGGGATTGAAGGAATGAACGCCTCCTCTCCTCTTATTCTAGGGGCAGAGTCTATTGAGAAGGGCGAAAAGCTCGATATACCACCACAATTCTATTACTCAGCTTGAAGCCCTATCCAAGTACAAAGCCTGTATTGCGGGCAGATCTCATTCGGATAATTGTACGCCTTTCAAGGAAAGGTCCAAGTCGTAAATCTGCACCTCAGTACCCCGAGAACGAAGACTCTCTTCCATCCAGGACCCCACGGCATCCTTTTCACCGTCGACCAAGGCTAACACGGTTGGCCCTGAGCCACTTATAGTCAGTGACAACAATCTGTTGTGGATACGTGAAGGCAGCTCTTGGAGTTCTAGGAGAGCATCTAGGCCTTTCACCAACCGGGCTCGATAAGATTGGTGGATTCTGTCTTGAGTCGCCTCACGCAGAAGGGTTTTGTTACCGGTGTGAAGCACGTGAATAAATAAGGCGCATCTTTGCAAATTGAAAACAGTATCTTCCAGAGAACAAGATTTCGGAAGAACTTGTCGCGCCTTATGCGTGGACACTGTGACTTGCGGAACAGCCAAAACGAAATGGCACTGCAGTGCTGATTGAATTTTCTCGCAACTTACCTTTTCTTCTAGGGACCTTGATATTACCCATCCCCCCAAGAGGCTTGCAGCGACATTTTCAGGATGGCCCTCCAGGGGCATAGCTATGCTCATGACCTCTTCGACCGTCAGGCTCCGGCAAGCAATATGCTCCGCTATTTTAATACCAGCTACGATGGCTGCCCCACTGCTGCCAAGCCCCCTCCCTAGAGGTATTTCATTGTTCACCTCAATCGCCAAGCCCGGTTGCTCACAACCCATAAATTTCAGGGCATCTAGCAACGCCCGCTCAAGGATATTTTCGCCAGGGACATCACCAGCCCAGACAATATTTTGGGCCGGTCCAGGAGTAACCCGAACTCGCAAAAAAAGCGTTAAAGCAGCAGAGATCGTATCAAATCCGGAACCGAGATTAGCGGTGCTCCCAGGCACCACTACTTCAAACACTTTTGGTGACATCTTGAGACAAAACCTCTTTGATAATTTTACTTACCAGGGCACGATCCGGATCAATTCCGGTCCAGATCTTAAACTGTGCGGCCCCTTGTTCCGCAAACATTTCGATTCCCGAGATGATTCCACAGCCTTTTTCTTCAGCTTCTCTCAGGAGTCTAGTTTTTTCTGGATTGTAAATCAGATCATATACCCATTTATAGTCAATCTGGGCAGCATCCAGCGGAGAATTAGCAACTTCAGGGTACTGCCCAACCGGCGTGGCATTGACTAACAAATCAGCAGACTGCTCTAGGTCAGGTATCAGACTCCAGGAGACATCAAAAATTTGACCAAATCTGCGCGCCTTCTCTGGGTCTCGTCCGGCTATTTTTACTGTAACTCCTTCCCTCTTGAGAGCACCGACAACCGTTTGAGCGACACCCCCGTTACCCAAAACAACAGCTGAACTTCCTTCAAGTTTATATTTTCCCCTCAGTGGTGCTAGAAAAGCAGCATGGTCAGTATTCGCCCCAATCCATTCTGTCTCTTTTCTTTGGAGAGTGTTTATGGAAGCCACGGGAGAAGAACACCTATTGCAAAACTCCATTATGTCCTTCTTGAAAGGCAGGGTAACACTGTAGCCACAGAAGTTAAGCTTGGATCGTTCAACATAATCAAACCAAGCTGAAAGATCATCAAGTGGAAGGCGAATGTAGGCTCCCGAACACTGGTAATGACGGAGTAACCGATTGTGCAGTTGAGGGGAAAGTGAATGTGCTACTGGGTTTCCAATGACTCCATAGAGGGGAGTAGTTTTCCCTGCTAGACGGACATTCTTTGCCTCTTGAAGAGATAACTGTCCAGGAGCCACTTCCATGCCACTATCCTCACAAACATAGGTCCAAGGGCTGCCGAGCACGGGGCCAAGGTAGCGTGAGGGCTGCCCCAGCACCCCCATCCCGATGATGATTCGATCAGCAGAATCGTCACTTTGATTCACCATCCAGCTTAGAAGTTCCGTGAGCTGCTGAGTTGACAATATGTTGACGGCAAGCTTGGCAACATCTCCTCTACCAATCAGACATTGAAACTCATGGCTCAAATCCTCTGGAAAGTTTCCGAATATGTGCCGCGAGCGAATAATTCGTGTTGTTGAAGGAATGTCGAAGGGCAAATCTACATCGTATTCCACGTCAATCCAGTCGTACCCGGCACTCACTGCTTCCCGCAAAATACCGATACGCTCTTCTTCGCTTCCCTGGAAGTTCCCTCCTTCTCGGCCAGGCCTACAAGTGGCTATGTAACGCGAGGCCCTAGACCCTGGTAAACTCGGAAGCCGGGGGGAATCCAAGAAATCGAGACGAGTTTCAATAAACTGGGCGTGCCCATCAAAAAAATCCACTTTTTCTTGTAAGGCAGAGAGGGAATCCTCGGCCAATGTTAGACACAGTTTCATTCGGTGCAGAGGTTTATCGATTTGGGTTAGCCTTGACTCGCTGCTGAATCGGGCCCCAGTATCGCTGAAAATACTGGATCATTGAGATGATCGAGAGTCCAACAACGGTCCACAAAAGCACCTCTTTGCCAACTTGATAGAAAAGCGTATTTGGAAGACGATTAAAAACAATTAGGCAGCCCGCACAAGCGACCTGGGCGACCATCTTATACTTGCCAAGACGCATTGCTGAGATTGTGATTCCTTGAGCTGAGGCTATACTGCGCAGCCCCGTCACTACAAACTCTCGACCAAGGATGATAATCACCATCCAGGCCGGCGCAATCCCTAGGTGCACTAACGAAATAAAAACTGCCGATATCAACAGTTTGTCTGCAACAGGGTCAAGAAGTTGGCCCAAGGTGGTGACCTGGCTGCGTTTCCGAGCTAGATAACCATCAAGATAATCAGTTGTTGCTGCTGCTCCAAATACTATAATTCCCCAAACTTCACGCGCCGGAGGGCTAGTTGTTAACAGAACTCCTACCAGCGGAGGCACAAGAAAAATACGGGATAAAGTCAGAGCATTTGGAAGATTCATTTGACCCCTAGCTTATATAGCATACCTGAAGCCCATGTCGCCCGCTGATATCTTCTAGAGAACACCTTTACCAAAGCTCATCTCAGCCAGCCTTTCGGTTTCTGTTCTTACTATGACATCGGCCGTGTCTTTAAAAGAGCCAGACCAACCTGACCAGTACGTTGCTATAATTGGGTTTATCCATGCACTCGCGAAATTTAATTACCAAGTTAAACAACCTTCCGGCCGGGCCAGGGGTGTACCTCTTCAAGGACGAGAACAGGAAGGTTATTTATATCGGAAAAGCCAAGATGATCTCGAATCGCGTGAGATCATACTTCCGCCGGCCGACACAATTTGATCAGAAAACAGCAATCCTGAAAAATTACATCCACGATTTGGACATCATAGTTACGGATAGCGAGTTTGAGGCCATGCTTTTGGAGAGCACTCTAATTAGGGACAGGCAACCACTTTTCAACATCAACCTAAAAGACGACAAATCTTTTCTTCATATTAAACTGACCGTGGGCGAGGCATTTCCAAGGGCAGTGCTCACCCGTCGTATTCTGGACGATGGCGCTCGATACTTCGGGCCCTACCTGCCTGCTTCATTGGCCCGCAATACAATCAAGATAATTAACCGCCATTTTCTGCTGCGGACCTGCGATATAGAAATTGATGGAGAGCTTGAACGGCCCTGCCTTGAATACTACATCGAACGATGTTTAGCCCCTTGCGTTGAGGGGCTTTGCACTGAAGAACAATACGCTAAATCCGTGGAGGAAGTAGTCCATCTATTGGAGGGAAAGAACCGGAAACTTCTGAAATCTCTCAACCATAAGATGGTGCAGGCCTCTTCCAAAGAATTGTACGAGGCCGCCGCTTTCTACCGGGACCGCATAGACATGGTCAAGGATCTCTCTAGGCAACAGAAAATGATCGCAGATCACTCACAAGATGCAGATGTCTTTGCCTACCATCAGGAAGGCGCCCGTCTAGCCCTACAACTCTTCAATCTGCGCCAAGGTAGGATTGTAGGAAAACGGGAATTTTTCTGGGAGGATCTTCAATTTTTCACTCCATCTTCCTTTTTGCGTGATGCTATTCAACAATACTATCTCCAGTCTGGCTTTATCCCCGCAACCGTCTACTTGCCTTCGGAAATTGAGGACCAGGACTTGATTGCGGCGGCGCTAACCAAGCAACTTAACTCCAGACATGGGCAAAAAGTGAGAATCAAGGTACCTGTACGAGGAGAAAAGCGTGCTTTAGTCAGCCTGGTCGAGAAAAACGCGAGGATCACCTTCAACACCCGCTTCCGCGTTCTCAAAAAGCAGTCGCTGGCCCTCCTAGAGGAGATGCAAGAGGCTTTGGATCTCCCTAGTCTCCCAAAGCACATAGAGGCATTTGATATCTCCAACATCCAAGGGACAGAGACTGTCGGCTCGATGGTGGTTTGCGAGAATGGCCATATGGCCAAGCAACACTACCGGAAGTTTAGAATCAAAACTGTTGAAGGGGCACACGACTTTGCAGCCATCCACGAAACGGTTCTGCGCCGCTACCAGGGCCTCTTACGAAAAGGCAAACAGCTTCCCGACCTGGTAATTGTCGATGGAGGTAAAGGGCAGCTTCATTTTGCTTATCAAGCACTGGCAAAACTCGGCATTGAGGATACATCCTTGGCCAGTATTGCAAAACGAGATGAATTGCTGTTTGTCATGGGCCAGGAAGAGCCCTTGCAACTACCCAAAACCTCGCCCGTCTTGAGGCTCATCCAAGAGATCCGCAACGAAGCTCACCGCTTCGCTGTGGCTTATCATCGGAAGCGTCGTAGTATTCGCGATTTCCACTCAGCCCTGGACGATATCCCTGGCATTGGCCCCAAACGCAAGAAGCGCCTCTTACGGAATTTTGGCAGTATTGCCGGAATTCGAAAAGCCCCACAAGATGAGCTGGTTGCTCTCGTTGGACCAAGACTGGGCGAGACCATCAAAAAACAACTGGCCAAAGGATAAGCTTTGTTTGCAAAATCCGGATGTTCGCAACTAGGAAGAATACGCTTCAGTATTGTAAAAAGGGGCGAATGCGGCGATCAATGCAATCACAAACGAATGCTGCCGATTGAGTATATCGCGAGTTAGAATTCCCCATGTTCCTTGTGCGCTTCGCACATCATTCTGTTGGGAAAACCGATCAATCACAATGCCCAGTTCAATCCCCCGATCCATGACCTGACTTGAGATAGCAGGAGGCACATAGATCCCGCCGCCGTGCCCAAAATAACCTCTGTGTCCGTCCGACACGTAAGCCCAGCTTTCCAGAAAGACTTGTCGGCGGGCTCCTCGAGCATCCACTACGTTAAAACCACTTTCAAGTCCAATATAAAAGTCTGCTTCTGCCTTTTCCTTCTTTAATTGGAGCATCAGACGATCTGCTCTATCTTGAGCACCTTGCATTACTTCTTCCGCGGCCAAGGGCATATTGGGGGAAGATGTTGGCACATCGAAAGATACGAAATACGTTTCTCCGGAGGGAGCCAGTTCAACCTTCTTCGAAAAAATTTCCCACGCCTCCTTGGCTGCCTCAACCTTGGAATCACGCGTGCTGCCAATAGCTAGCTTCATCGGGCGCAGTTTAGCGCTGCGAGGTGACGCTACCCTCCCCTTTGAATTGCTAGCCTGTTAATCTGCTACAGCCTGCGAGGTAAGCGACGATTTGCTATACTTCGACCGACGGAGATGCCCTTGAGAATCATATCGACCCCTTTCATCTTGATCTTACCTGCCCTTCTGTTCCTCATCGCAAATACCGGCGCTTTAAGCGCTCAAGCAGTCAGTCAGTCAAAGCCATCCGCTGCCCGAACTTCCGACCCAAGACTAGGAAAAGCAAGGACTCTAGAGGATTACTTCCCGTTTAGGAAAGTTCAAAATATGTCCGAGTGGGATCTGCGTGCACAGCAGATCAAACAACGCTTACAGGTCGGCCTCGGGTTATGGCCTGAACCAACACGCACTCCCCTAAACGCTGTCATCCACGGCAAGGTGGATCGGCCTGATTACACTGTAGAGAAGGTTTATTTCGAATCTTTTCCTGGGCATTTTGTGACCGGCAACCTGTATCGACCTAAAGGCTTCTCCGGAAAACGGCCCACGATTCTATCACCGCATGGACATGTTGTGGAGAGCGGCGGTTATAACGGTGACGAAGAGACTTTGCGCAACAGTGGTCGATTCTACGATCATGGCTCAGACGGTATTCTAGAGAAAATCGCGGACGGGTGGGAGCGTTTCGAATCGGGAGGCCGTACACCGTTGCAGGCTCGTGGAGTTCAGCTTGCACGCATGGGTTGTGTAGTTTTTCAGTATGACATGGTCGGTTATGCAGACAGCCTACAACTGCAACACAAAAGGCTCGGACCACGAGACCATATGAATACTAAGCAAAACTGGGGCCTATCTAGTCCCAAAGCTGAGCTGCATATGCAAAGCCTCATGATGCTCCAAACATGGAATTCCATCCGATCTTTAGAATTTCTGCTGTCTCTTGCAGATGTGGATACAGATAGAGTCGGCATGGAAGGTCACAGTGGTGGTGGCACACAAGTTTTTATTTTAGCGGCTTTGGATAAACGCCCGGACGTCCTTTTTCCTGCGGTTATGGTTGGTACAGGCATGCAGGGTGGGTGCATCTGTGAAAATGCCCCCTATCTGCGCATAGGAGTCGGAAACGTGGATATCGCAGCTCTTGCCGCACCTCGTCCTATGGGGTTAACAGGCGCCGATGATTGGACTCTCGAAATCCGCGAAAAGGGGCTCCCCGACCTGAAAACCCTTTATTCGATGTATGGAGTTCCAGAACACGTGGATGCTAAAGTTTTTCCTCAGTTTGGACATAACTACAACAGTGTCAGTCGAGGTGTAATGTACAACTGGTTCAACAAGTTTCTCGAGTTGGGCTTGACAGGCACTGTGATCGAAAAAGACTACACCCCGCTATCAAGGGAAGAGGGATCAGTCTGGGACGATCAGCACACAGCGCCCGCTGGTAGTGCTGTAGGGGACACGCATGAGAGAGCCTTGTTGAGTTGGCTCACCCAAGATTCCACACAGAATCTTAAGAGATTGTGGCCTAGTGAAAATAATCAGACATTACAGATTTTTCAAAATGTTCTTGGGAAAGCATTCGACGTGATGATTGACCGGCGCCTTGAAGATGTGGCTGACACCGGTTCTACTGAGCTTCGAACCGGCTCTTTCAGCAATAAGGACAGCAGTGGGGGGGCTCCTTATTTCTCGACAATTCGCCAGGTCTCTAATGTCCTCTCAGAGCAGGTGAAAATAGCGATTGCGTCATCCCAAGAGACACCAGAAGACGTCCTGATATGGGTGCATGAGCAAGGTATTGAAGGGATCTTCGAGGACCTCGACCTTTCGGCGGAGGCAGCGGATCTTATACCATCCAAAACCGATATTGTGGCCCTAGATCTTATTGGACAGAATAGTGGCAGTGAAATTAGCGCTAATCAGATGACCATAAAGGGAAAGGGACTGCGATATTGGGATCGCCATCCGGATTACACATATGGGTACAACCTGCCTCTCTTGTCAAAAAGAGTTCATGACGTTTTAACGGTGATTGCGCACATGCGCAAGGAACATCCCACCGCCCGCATCTCTCTGCTAGGCATGGGGCCTACAGCAGGGCCTATCGCGGCGTTAGCAAGAGTCCAATCCGGCCAAGCAGTACACAAGCTTGCTGTCAATACAGCAGGCTTTCGGTTCGGAGATCTGAACGAGTTCACTGACCCAATGTTTCTCCCTGGTGCTGCCAAATATTTGGACATGCCCGGGGTTTTGGCGCTTGCAGTAGCGGCAGGAAGCTCCTGGGTTTTTGGCGAGACACGTAGTGTCATGGATGAGTTGCAAATAGTCCACAAAGTGACCGGTCAAGATTATCAACTGGTTACTGGCAAATACGGCACACTCAAAGCAGCATTTGAATGGCTATCACCCTACAATTAAACTGGAGACTATTGATCCTATGACCCCTGAGCAAACCTTCCAAAGCCTTGGCCTAGAATTGCCGCCTGCTCCCAAGCCCCAGGGACTGTACGTTCCAGTCTTGACCGATGGCGATTTAGTCTACGTCTCTGGTCACGGGCCCTTGAAGCCCGACGGCTCCCTGATTACCGGAACAGTTGGCGCGGAATTAAGTCAAGAGGATGGTCATGCAGCTGCCAGACAGGTTGGACTGGCCATTCTGGCCTCTCTAAAAGACAACTTAGGAAGTCTGAATTATATACGACGCGTAGTAAAGGTGCTGGGCATGGTGAATGCAACTCCAGATTTCTCACAACATCCAGCCGTGATCAACGGGTGTAGCCAACTTTTCGCCGATGTCTTTGGCCATCACAACGGCATTGGAGCACGTAGTGCTGTCGGCATGACCTCCCTGCCCGGAAACATAGCAGTGGAAGTAGAAGCATTGTTCCAGCTACAAGCGGTGTAGCACAGCTTTCAAGCTGTGTCGAGAGGTCGGTTTCTTAACCCTTCAGCAAGCTCAAAAACTGGCTGTTACTTTCTGTCTTTTCAATCTTTGAAAGTAGAATCCGGAGGGCTTCATCAGCACTTTGTGAGGCCAGGGCACGCCGGACAAGGTTGACTTTGTTCTGAGTTTCTTCAGATCGGAGCTTTTCTTCCTTTCTGGTGCCAGACTTTTTGATATCGATGGCAGGCCATACTCGCTTTTCCGCCAAGCCTCTATGAAGAATAAGTTCCATATTCCCAGTTCCCTTAAACTCTTCAAAAATCACATCGTCCATCCGGCTACCAGTATCTACAAGGGCCGTGGCGACTATAGTCAAGCTTCCTCCATCTTCAATTTTCCTGGCAGCACCAAAAAATTCACGAGGTTTTTCCATACTGCGGGCACCCAAACCACCGGATAGTGTTCTTCCCCTGTCTTTGGTCTGGTTATTATAGGCTCTAGCCACACGAGTCAAACTGTCTAACAAAAGAACCACGTCCTTCCCAGCCTCAATCATTCTACGAGATCGTTCCAGCACCATTTCAACAACACGGACGTGTTTTGACGCCGGTTCATCGTTGGATGAATATACAACCTCAGCATCTACCGACCGTTTGAAATCAGTTACCTCTTCAGGCCTCTCGTCGATTAGAACAACCATGAGATGTATTTCTGGATGAAATTCCACAATAGCCTGTGCCAGCTTCTTTAAAATAATTGTCTTGCCTGTTCGAGGTGGAGCGACAATCAAACTGCGCTGACCTCGGCCAATCGGAGTGATCAGGTCAATGATTCGAAGGTTCGGGTCGTTTCCGAGATCTATTTCTAGGCGTTCAATCGGATCGATGCAAACAAGCCTGCCGAAAGGCTCAAACTGCTGGAACTCCTCCAGAGAAAGCGACATGACCGATTCGATAGTACGAAGACGCAACTTGCCTTTAGCGAATGTCGCTTCGCCTTTGATTTCTACTCCCGGGCGCAGTTGATTTCTGTGGATCAGATCAGAATTGACAAATACGTCGCCATTCTCTGCAAAATAGCCGTTGCTAGCCTTCCGCAAATAGCCGGACTTATCTGACATTACCTCCAAAACCCCAGTTACTTGCTGTGGCTTTTGAGGCCCGTTTTCTAAGCCCTCACCCGAGCGCCCTCCCGGACGGCCACCTCTTCCCCGGGACGAACTGCGCCTTTTCCTTCGCCAGGGCGGTCTCCCAGATCCACTCTTGCCTTGTTTCATCATGGCTTAAAACTCAGCCGCTTTTTATATTCAGATTGCATACGGGAAAACCCTCATGCCAAATATCTTCGGAGCAGGTTTCAAAAACCCGTCGTTAGCCCACAGCACACCCGGCCCTGATTTTCCACGGCACAGAAAAGCTTCATAGCTG
>Ga0310344_10000088_pt1 | contig 75089 bp, 59 predicted proteins | sample HC15DNA20200_MG_FD_203801 | JGI IMG/M metagenome (GOLD analysis project Ga0310344, IMG submission 203801) | Marine microbial communities from station ALOHA, North Pacific Subtropical Gyre - HC15-DNA-20-200_MG | ecosystem: Environmental > Aquatic > Marine > Oceanic | place: Pacific Ocean: North... | reverse complement strand
CGCGATGACCAGACACCCGCTACTCCAGACCATCCTGGCGGCGCTCAGCGTCGTCATAGCCGATGGCGTCCAGGCACAGTCTGGCGACTGGATCGCCTGGCGGGGCACGTCCTTGAGCCACGGCTACAGTGCACTCGACCAGGTCAATCGGGACACGGTGGGCGATCTGCGTCTGGCTTGGGCTTGGGCCATCGAGGAGGGAATTTCCCAGCCGGCGCCGATCGTGCGCGATGGGGTTATGTATCTCACCGGTCCCGGGGGCATCGTGCGTGCACTCGATGCGGCCACGGGCGACGTACAGTGGGAATATCGGCACCGGGTTGGTGGCCCCCTCGCAAATGCCATGCGGGGCCCGGCGGGGACCACGCGTGGGGTCGGCGTCGACGGAGACAAGGTCTTTCTCGCCGCCCCGGACGCACGTCTGGTCGCGCTCGAGGCGGCGACGGGCGCGGTGGTTTGGGAGACCGAGGTGGCCAGCGTGGACGATGGCTTCCGCTTCAATGCCACGCCGGTCATCGCACGGGGCGTCGTGATCGTCGGCCTGAACGGCTGCCGGAAGTTCATCGAGGAGAAGTGCGCGATCACGGGTCACGATGCCGAGACCGGGGAACGATTGTGGCGTATTCCCACCATCCCGGGCGCGGACGATCCGGGCGGTGACACCTGGGACGACCTAGCCCCGATCTACCGCGGCGGCACCGGGATGTGGCTGACCGGCAGCTACGACCCCGACCTCAACCTTGTCTATTGGGCGACCTCGCAGGCCAAACCATGGGCGCGGGTGTCGCGCGGCACCGATGGCGACGCGCTCTTCTCGAACACTACGCTGGCGTTTCGCCCCGAGACAGGCGAAATGGTCTGGTATCGGCAAACGATCCGGGGCGAGACTCATGACCTGGATGAGGCTTATGAGAGCATCCTGGTCGATCGCGACAGCCGGCAGTCGCTCTTCAAGATGGGCAAGATCGGTATTTTGTGGGAGTTGAACCGTGAGACTGGAGAAGTCGTAGGCGCGACGGATCTCGGCTATCAGAATCTGGTCGACCTCGACCGATCGACGTTCGAGGTGCAATACCGCCTGGACAAGATTCCCCAACTGGGCGAGCCGGTCGATCAGTGTCCGGGGAACCTTGGTTTCAGGAATTGGCCGTCGATCGCTTTCAGTCCCGAGACCGACGCGTTCTACATACCGGTGATGATGGCCTGTGCCCATCACCGCTATGTACCGGTCGAGCTGGTGCCAGGCGGTGGAGGGTTCGGGGACGGCGGCAGTCGGTCGTACTTTCACCCCGACGCCGACGAGCAGCTCGGCCGCCTGGTAGCGCTCTCGGCGAGCGGCGACCGATTGTGGGAGCACTCCCAGCGTGCCGCCTTTACCACCGCCGCGCTAACCACGGCGGGCGGCGTGGTGTTCATCGGCGATGCCGACCGCTATATCCGGGCCTTCGACACCGCGACCGGAGACGTGCTCTGGGAGACCCGGGCGCAGGCAGGGGGGCAGGGGTTTCCGATGACCTATAGCGCCGGTGGACGACAGTTCATCGCCGTGCCGGTCGGTGGGGGCGCCATCCTTCCCGGCGCCACCCACGTCGAGCTGACTCCCGAGCTCACCCGCCCAACCGGCGGTAACGCTCTGATGGTGTTCGCGCTGCCGGATTAGATCGCCCTACCGGGGCACGAACTTCTGTAGACACCCTCCCGACGGGCTGGCGCCGCAGTTCGATGTCAGTCCGGCGAAGATGTTGCCCAGGTTGTCGGCCGCCATTCCTTCAGGTCGTGGCCCGGGAATGAACTGACGCAGCGACCCGTCGCGCGCGCTGCCGATCCGGATGCCGACCTGCCAGCCCGGATTGCGGATCATGCGGCCACCCCCCTCTGGCGCCTGGGGCGGACCGGTCACGGCGAGGCTCGATTCCGAGTCGGCCACGATGATGGTGTCGTCGTCTAGGATGGTGATGCCGCTCGGTCGACCGAAGTGTCGCCACTCGTCGAGGAACTTCAGGTTCTGGTCCAAGACCTGGATCCGGTTGTTCGATCGGTCGGCTACGAACAGCCTGCCCTGTGAGTCGAAGGCGACCGCGTGCGGCCCCATGAACTCGCCCGGGTTCGAGCCGAGGCGGCCGACCTGTCGCACGAACTCGCCGTCGGTCGTGATCTCGACGAGACGGTCGCCATCCTGCTGCGCACTCGCCGGACGCGGCCAGTGCCCGTCGGCCACGATGAGATTGCCGTTCGGTGCCAGCGCGCACGAGGTGGGACCGATGAACGTGTTCTCGCCCGCGGCCGACACCCCCGACTGCCCCAGGCTCAGCAGCAGCTCGCCATCGGGGCTGAACTTGTGCAGCTGGAATCCGCGGCCTTCACTCTCGGGTGTGGCTCGAAACGGTCCACTGTCGCCAGCCCAGATGTTCCCGTCCCCGTCCATGCAGAAGCCGTGGGCGGTATCGATGACGCCGTCGGCGAAGCTCTTCTCGATGACGCCGTCGGCGTTGACGTAGCTCACGGGCGGCTCGGACCGGATCATCATCCAAGTGCCGCCGGTGTCGTCCGGGATCATGCCGATGGCGGCGCCCCAGCTCATCCCTTCGTTCAGGGTGGGCCAGTTCTCGACCATGCGATGGGTGTTCGTCATCGTGCTGGTCTGCCGCCAGGCGATGAACTTCTGCACCCGGCCATTCGCTCCCACCTCGGCCGTGTAAATCACGTTGCGCGAGTCGATGCCGATGTGGTGCAGCGGTCCGAACTGCCCGGGCGCGCTGCCCGATTCACCGATCTCGCCCACGGTCTCGAGTGTTTCCCGGTCGAGGATCCAGACCCGTCCGTTGCCGAAGTCGTTCGCGTAGATCAGGCGCTGGTCGATGTCGGACGAGAAGACGATGCGCGCCACGCCGGCGGCAGCCGGACCCTCGCGGTTGACGAACTTCTGTGTCACGAACTCGCCGTCGATGGTGAACACCTGGATGCGACGGTTGTTCCGGTCGGCGACATAGACGAGACCGTCGTCCGAGACCCCGATGCCGTGCACCACGCCGAACTGGTCCGGACCGTCACCTTCGGTTTCGAGAGGGGCGTTTGGGTCTGGCGGCGGGGGCGCGGCGAGACCTACTTCGATGGCGTCCTCGGGCTCATTGCCGAACGCCCCCCACTGGCGCTTGTGCTCGCCGGTGTGGGCGTCGATCACCCAGACGCGTCGGTTGCCGTAGCCGTCGGCCACGAACGCTTCGTCGCCGAGCACGGCGACGTCGGCCGCCTGCCGCGGGCCGCTGGTGTCGGCATTGCCGCCGCTCACGCTCCGGCCACCGAGCTGGAAGATCAGCTCGCCATTCTGGTTGAACTTGAGCAGCATGTCGTCTGACCGCTCCGAGACCATGGCGCCGGCCCGGGGGTTGATGCCGGTTACCCACACGTTGTTCTCGTGGTCCACGTAGATGCCGTGCTCGGTATCCGGCCAGTCGTAGCCAGAGTCGGGCCCGCCCCACGCTTGGACAAAGGCACCGTTCTCGTCGAACTCGATAACCGGCGGCGCCGCGCTGGCACCCTCGGCCGCGGTTCGGGGCCGGTGCAGTACCCACACGTGGTCGCGCGGATCGACGTAGAGCGAGGTCGGCGTACCCATGACCCAGCCGTCGGGGAGCGCGGGGGGCCAGAACGGGTCGCGCTCATAGGCGGGGACGTCGACCGCTGGCGTATCCGCTATCGCGGCGGCCGATTGTTCGGTGATGTCGCTGCTGCCGGCACAAGCGGTCACGCCGAGCAGACAGAGGCTAAGAATCGCAACGTATCGTGACATGAGAGTTCTTCCTACCTATCAAACTTCGATAATCCCTTGTATGGGGTTGGCTTCGACGTGATCCCAGAGCGCCTGGTCGCTCCAGCCTTCGTAGCGGGCCGCCCGCTCCTTTGCCTTGCGGACAAATGCTTCAGCGGGGCGTCCCTGTCGTTCGTGTTCTTCCACGAAACGTTCCTCGACGGGACGTACGGCCTCAATCCAGGCTTGCCGTTCGTCCGCCGTTGGCTCGAGAATCTCGACCCCGCCCGCAGCCAGCGTCGCGAGTGCGTCGTCGAGGGCGGTTCCGCCGTAGAAGTTTCGGTTTGCGATTTGGCCCACCAGCCGGAACAGGTCGTAGAGTTGAGTGCGAAGCTCTGGAGGCAGGTTGTCGAACGTTTGTGGGTTGAAGCAATACTGAATCACCGTGTGTGTGAGCCGTAGCCGGAGGAAGTAGCTGCCGACCTCGTGTAGCCGGTAGGCCGCCATGTCCGGCGCCCCGAGCGCCACCGCATCGATGATTCCGCGCTGGAAGGCGGTGTAGGTCTCAGAGGTCGCCAGCACGACCGGGATGGCGCCCGCTTCTCGCAGAATGTCGGCAGTCACGCCGCCGGTGGTGCGCACCTTCAGGCCGCGTACGTCCTCGGGTGTTCGGACTGGTGTTCTCGAGATGATGTCGTAGGCGGTGGTCGCGCTGCAGTGCGCCAGATACACCTGCATCCGTTCGTATTCGTCTTTCAGATACTCGGGATACAGCTCCTCGGACACCAGCGACGCCACGCCCGAGTTCTGGAACAAGAATGGCAGCTGTAGGCCGTGGGTCAGATGAAAGCTGCCGGGTTGATACGTCGCGTAGCCGTGGGTGTAGTCGGTGACCCCCGCGGCGATCGCCTTGAACCCATCGAGCGGACCATGGAGGAGCGCGTCGACGTAGGTTTCCCAGCGGATCCGCCCGTGGGTGCGTTCGGTGACGAGCTTCGCCCAGGGCACGAACACCCGGGTGTAGATAGCGTGTGAGTTCGGCACGTGCGCCGTGTAGCGGAGCACCGTCGCGTTGCCCGCTTCGCTCCGGTTGCCGCTGACGAAGGGGGCGACGCCCGCCACGCCGGCCAGTGCGGCCAGCACGCGACGTCGGCTCCAGGCTGGGTCCGGCATGGGTGCTAGACCGCGATCTCCGGCACGTCACCGTCGACAATCAGCTTGGCCCCGGTCGCCGTGCGGATGTCGTCCACGCTGATGCCCGGGGCGTGCTCGGTCAGGTGCAAGCCGTCCGGCGCGATCCGGAACACCCCGAATGACGAGACAACCGTGTCCACCACACCCTGGCCGGTGAGGGGGAGCGTGCAAGCGTCCAGGATCTTCGGGTCGCCGTTCTTGGCGACATGGTCCATCACGACCAGTACCTGTTTGGCTCCAGAGACGAGGTCCATGGCCCCGCCCGGCCCCTTTACCATCTTGCCGGGGATCATCCAGTTGGCCAGATCGCCGGTGGCCGACACTTGCATCGCTCCCAGCACGGCCAGATCGACATGACCGCCCCGGATCATGGCGAAGCTCTCGGCGCTGCTGAAGAAGCTCGCTCCAGGGACCACAGTGACAGTTTCCTTCCCAGCGTTGGTCAGGTCGGCCTGGACTGCATCCTCGGTGGGGTAGGGGCCCACCCCGAGGATCCCGTTCTCGCTGTGCAGCATGATCTGCACGTTGTCGGGCAGGAAGCTCGCGCACAGCGTCGGGATGCCGATGCCCAGGTTCACATAGCTACCGTCGGTGATCTCCTGTGCGGCCCGCCGGGCGATCTGTTCTCGAGTCAGTGCCATCACTCACTCCTGGTGCGACGCACTTCGACGATCGGTTCCATGTTCTCGCCCACCACGATCCGGTCGACGTAGATGCCCGGGGTGTGGATGTGATCCGGGTCGAGGGCACCGGCCGGAACGATTTCTTCCACCTCGACCACCGTTGCCGTTCCCGCTTCTGCCATTGGCGGATTGAAGTTCCGCGCGGCCATCCGATAAATCAGGTTTCCGTCAGTGTCCGCCTTCCACGCGCGGACGAGCGACACGTCAGAGCGAAGGCCGGTTTCGAGCACGTACCCGCGCCCATCGAGTTGCCGCGTTTCTTTGCCCTCTGCGAGAGGCGTACCGTAGCTGGTAGGCGTAAAAAATGCGGCGATACCTGCTCCGCCGGCTCGCATCCGCTCGACCATCGTGCCCTGCGGATTCAGCTCCACCTCGATGATGCCGTCCAGATACTGCTGCTGGAAGATCTTGGTCGAGCCGAAGTAGGTGGCGATCATCTTGTCGATCTGGCGCGACTCGAGCAGGAGGCCGAGACCGGCACCATCTACCCCGGCGTTGTTACTGATGCACGTCAGGTGCTTTACGCCAGATTCCAACACGGCGTTGATGAGGTTGAGCGGCGCGCCGCACAACCCGAACCCACCCGCCATGATCGTGATGCTGTCGCCGAGGAGCCCGTTGAGCGCTTCTGCCGACGACTCGTAGACCTTATTCACTGCCGGGACATTCTAGCGGTCGTGTCCAATCGGCCTCCGCCCTAGTCCGGTGAGGGCGTCTGGCCGCCCGGGATCTTGAGCGACAGCCCGGCATCGACCGTGAGCGTCTGTCCGGTGACCCAGCGCGCCTCGTCGCTGGCCAGGAACACCGATGCCCAGCCGATGTCCCACGCGGTGCCTTCTTCCTGGAGGAGGGCGAGTTTGGCGCGCTCGGCGCGGAGGTCTGGGCTCATCCTGGCCGCCGTCAGGGGGGTGTGGACCTGACCCGCCGCGATGCAGTTCACCCGGATGCGGCGGTTACCCAGTTGGCCGGCAAGAGCGACGGTCAAGCCGATGATGGCCGCCTTGCTCGTCGCGTAGCCGGTCGACGCCGGTGGATAGACCCGCAGCGCGGCAATGGACGACAGGTTGATGATGGAGCCGCCACAGGCCGGAGCCATGTGCGGCACCACCGCCTGGCTGGCCAGTGCCACGCTGCGGACGTTGACTTGAAACAGCCGGTCCCACTCGTCCTCGGTAATCTCGTCGAGCTCCTGGCGTGACGGAATGCCGACGTTGTTCTGCAGGACGTCGATGCGCCCGTAGCGCTCTACCGCGGCCGCCGCCATCGCCTGGCAGGCCTCTTGGCCGCTCACGTCCGCCGTGAAGGTAGAGGCCGTGCCCCCCTCGTCGGCGATGAGCGCGACCGTCTCCGCGGCTCGCTCCTCGACCAGATCAACGCAGAGTACGCTGGCGCCCTCTCGGGCGAACAGGACCGCCGCCGCCTTGCCGTTGCCGATGCCGGGTCCCTGAGAGCCGGCCCCGGTTACCACCGCCACCTTGTTCTTGAGTCGATCCGCCACGGTTCCTCTCTGCGTCGACCGGTCGCCGGTGCGAGAGGCCTCTCCCTCTGCCGACCCGTTCGAAACGTTAGATACAATACCGCGCCGGCTCGCCTAAGGAGGCCGGCCGTCTTCCGGGAGGCAGTATGAGTCAGGTGGTCATCGTCGATAGCATTCGCACCGGTCTGGCCAAGTCGCACCGGGGCACGTTTAATCTCACCCGTGGCGACGATCTGGTCGCGCACTGCATTGACGCCCTGCTCGACCGCAACCCCGGTCTCGACCCGGCCGAAGTGGAGGATGTCATCGTTGGAGCCGGTCGGCAGATCGGCGAGCAGTCGGCCAACATGGCCCGGCATTCGGTGGCGCTGTCGAAGCTGCCGATCACGGTTCCGGCCAGCACCATCAGCCGGGCATGCGCCTCCGGTCTGAACTCGATTGCCATGGCGGCCGCCCAGATCGCCAGTGGCTGCGCCGATGTGGCCATGGCGGGCGGCGTCGAGTCGATCACGCGTCTCGAGCACAAGTCACCGGCCGACTTCGACAACAACCCCCGGCTGCTGGAGGAGAAGCCGGATATCTACATGGCGATGGGCAACACGGCCGAAGTGGTGGCCCGTCGCTACGAGGTGAGCCGCGAGCGGCAGGACGCCTACGCCTTTCAGAGCCAGCAGCGCTATGTGGCTGCGCAGGAGGCGGGCAAGCTCGACGACGAGATCGCGCCGATGACGGTCGAATGGCGAAAGGTAATCGACAAGCAAACAAAGGAGACCGCCGTCGTTGAAGGCACCGTCGACCGAGACGAGTGCAACCGACCCGCCACGACCATCGACGGGCTTGCCAAGCTGCCGCCGGCGTTCGAAGAGGGGGGGAGTGTGACGGCGGGGAATTCGTCGCAGCTCTCAGATGGCGCGTCGATGGCGCTGGTAATGTCCGAAACGCGCGCCCAGCAGCTCGGTCTGGAACCGATGGCCTACTTCCGAGGCTTCACGGTTGCGGGGTGCGAGCCGGACGAGATGGGCATCGGACCGATCTTCGCCATCCCTAAGCTGCTCAAGGCGAAGAACCTGACTCTCGCTGATATCGAATTGGTCGAACTGAACGAGGCGTTCGCGTCACAGTGCGTTTATTGCCGCGACACGCTCGGGATCGATAACGAAATCTACAACGTCAACGGCGGCTCGATCGCCATCGGGCATCCGTTCGGGATGACCGGGGCCCGACTGACCGGACACTTGTTGCGCGAGCTGAAGCGGCGGAACCAGACGCTCGGGCTGGTGTCTATGTGCATCGGTAAGGGCATGGGCGCGGCCGGTCTGTTCGAGGCTTGCTGAGGTACGCGGATGGCAATCGACTTCGACGTCCAGAACCGGGTGGCCACAGTCACCATCAATCGGCCGGAGGCGCTCAATGCGATGAACCCGGCCATGTACTCCCGTTTGTCGGAGTGCTGGATCGAGATTCGCGATAACCCCGACATCTGGGCGGCGGTGGTCACTGGTGCGCCCCAGCCGGATCGGTCGCCCGAGCGTCAGATCTTTTCGGCCGGCGCCGATCTCAAGAGCGCCTTCAAGCCGCGTGAGACCTACGAGTTCTGGCAGACACAGGGTGATCAGATCCTGAACCGAGGGCTCGAGGTGTGGAAACCAGTCGTGGCGGCCGTCAACGGCCTCTGTCTGGCGGGCGGCATGACGCTACTCTTGGCCACCGACATCCGCGTGGCGTCCGAGCATGCGGCGTTCGACCTGTCAGAGGTGAAGCGTGGCATCCTTCCAGGCAACGGCGGTACTCATCGGACCATTCGGCAACTGCCGTATCCGATTGCCATGGAGATGCTCCTGCTGGCCAAGCGCCTGACCGCGGAACGGGCCGCCCACTTTGGCCTCATCAACGAAGTGGTGCCGCACGACCAGGTAATGGACGTGGCGATGGCACGGGCGCGCGAGCTGGTCTCGATGGCGCCGCTGGCGGTGCGTGCAATCAAGGAACTGGCGGTGCGGGGACAGTATCTGTCGCTGCAGGACGGACTGCGGTTCGAAGAGGTCATCCAAGACCGATTGCTTGCAACCGAAGACGGGAAGGAAGGCCCCAAGGCGTTTACCGAAAAGCGGTCGCCAGAGTACAAGGGGCGGTGACGGCGTCGTGGAGAGACATCATGCAGACGAGGTTCACGAATCGGGTGGTTGTCGCAGGCCTGACGCTGGTACTGTCGCTCGCCGCCGCCGCGCCAGCGCTGGCGCAGCTGGAGCGGGTGCGCGACCCCAACTGGACGACGCCCCGCCTGCCGGACGGCCAGCCGGATCTACAAGGCGTCTGGGGCAACAAGACGATCACGCCGATCGAGCGGCCCGATGGGGAGCCCCGTGCTTTCCTCAGCGACGAGGAGATGGCGTCGCGCAACCAGCAGCAGGCCGAGAGCGTGGAGGTCCAGAACGCCGCGCCCGCCGTGCGGATGGAGGCCAGCAGCACGCTCGGACCGGGCTACGCTCGCTACTGGCTCGACGCCGGCGACACTGTCCTCACCACGGGGCAGACGTCGCTCGTCGTCGACCCGCCCACTGGACGTGCGCCGATCAAGGAGTGGGCGCTGCGTGACAAGGCGTGGCGGCTCGATCACGAGGGCGACCACTACCGCAACATGAGTGTATGGGACCGCTGTATCTCGCGGGGCGTTCCCGGGTCGATGCTCCCCGCCGGCTATAACAATGCGTATCGCATCCTCCAGACACCTGATCACATCGTCATCCTCTACGAGATGATTCACGACGCCCGGATCATCCCGCTGAGTGACCAACCGTTCTCAGGCGCTGGTATCAAGCAGTGGATGGGCGACGCGCGCGCACACTGGGAGGGCGAGGTGCTGGTGGTCGAGACCCGCAACTTTCATAACCGGGGTTGGATTGCGTCGAGTGGTGCCGGCCGTCGGCTCAAGGGTATTCCGGTAAGTTCGGCACTGCACGTGACCGAGCGGTTCGAGCGTGTCTCCGAGCGCACTATCATGTGGGACGTCACGGTGATAGACCCGAACGTTTACGACGCGCCTTTCACGATCTCGATGCCACTGATCGCCGAGCCCGACTATCAGATGTTCGAGTACGCGTGCCACGAGGGGAACTATGCCGTGCCGAACGCACTGAGTGGTGCCCGCTATCTGGACCGGACCGGGGGCGCCGACCAGTAGACCGCCGCACTCGCGGAGATGGTCACTGAGATATGGACCGACGCAGTTGGCTCCGGTTCGCTGGCGCGGTGGCCGCTTGGGCCGCTTGGCCAGGCGCGTCGGTGCGTGGGGCGTCGCAATTACCCGCAGGCGTCGAGTCGTTCCGGATCGCCATAGACGAGGCGGAGCTCGAGGCGCTCGCCCGGCGGCTGGCCTCCCCACGCTGGCCGCCTGACATCCCGGGTGAACCGTGGGCGGGCGGCACCGATCGAGCCTACCTTGAAGAGCTAGTCACCTACTGGCGAGACAGCTTCGACTGGCGCGCCCAGGAAGCGGCCCTCAACCGGTTCGACCAGTTCACCACTGAGATCGACGGGCAGCAGGTGCATTTCGTGCATCAACGCGGCAGTGGCGGCGGCCGGCTCCCTTTGTTGATGACCCACGGCTGGCCCGGTACCTTTTGGGAGATGCTTCCCGCGGTGCCGGCGCTGACGGATCCGCTGGCTCACGGTGGCGTCGCCGCAGATGCCTTTGACGTGGTGGTGCCCTCGATTCCCGGGTTCGGGTTCTCAGGTCCTCCCCCCTCTGGTACCGACGTGTTTCGCACCGCTGAGCTCTGGGTCGCGCTGATGGAGCGGCTAGGCTACGAGCGTTTCGGGGCCTACGGCAGCGATTGGGGAGCGGGCGTGACCCGCGCCATGGGAGCGCGGTTCCCGGCCCGGCTGCTGGGCGTTATTACCGCCGGCACTCCACCTCGGGTGAACCGGGAGCCGGACACCGACGAAGAACGTGCCTATATCACCTCAAACGATCGCTGGATGGCCGAGGAGATGGGCTACATGCGCATTCAGGAGTCGCGACCGCAGACGCTGGCCTACGGTCTGACCGATTCCCCCATCGGATTGGCCGCCTGGCTGACCGAGAAGCTCCGCCTCTGGACCGACTCGGGCGGCGACGTCGAGGCGCGTTTGTCGAAGGACCAGATTCTCACCCTCGTGTCGATCTACTGGCACACTCGCACGATTGGTACCAGCGCTCGGTTCTACTACGCGCACCAGACGGGGAGCATGCGATCGGCCGTTGAGCGTGCCGAGGTCTTCGCGTCCCTCGGCGCGCTGGCCCCGATCGAGGTGCCGCAGGGATGGACCGAGTACCTGGGGATGCCTGGCCGAATGCGGGCGCCGCGCTCCTACGTGCGCGAGCTGCCGCCCAACGTCACGTTCTGGGAGGTGCACGACGCGGGCGGCCACTTCCCGGCGCTCGAAGTACCCGACCTCGTCGTGCAGGACTTACGCGACTTCTTCCGTCCCCTCAGGTAGGTCAGGTCCGCTAGGGCTTGACCCGCACGTACTTCTGCAGGGTGCGCGGCGCTGGCTCGCCGCCGTAGAGGTTGCCTTCTGAGTCGACTGCCACGAACTCGGCGCCGTTGCCGACGGTGCTGCGCGGGTCGCCCCAGGCGTAAAGGATGAACTCGTCTACCCAGCCGGTCTCGACGTCGCCGATGCGGATGCCCATCTCCCAGCCCGGGTTTTGCACGTTGTCCGACTCGGAGTCGGCCACGTAGATCCGACCGTGGTCGTCGAAGCTGATCCCGCTGGGACGGCCGAACTGGGTCCACTGGGCGATGAAGGTCCCGTCCGGCTCGAAGATCTGGATGCGGTTGTTCGACCGGTCGGCCACGAAGATGCGGCCGTCGTTGTCCATGGCGATGGCGTGTAGTGCCCTGAACTCGCCGGGCGCGTAGCCGGTCGAGCCCCACTCCATCAGATACGTGCCGTCCTTGTTGAACTTGACCACCCGATTGTTGCCACGGTCGCTGTGTCCGTCGGCTACGAAGATGTCGCCGTTGTCGGCGACCGCCACGTCGGCCGGGGCGTTGAAGTGTGTCTGTCCGGCGCCTGCTTCACCCGGTGTGCCCAGGCGCATCAGGACCTCGCCGGTCGGGCTGAACTTCACCACCTGATGTCCACGAGTGTCGCCTTCGGTCGAGCCTAGGAAGTAGCCGTCGGTTACCCAGACGTTTCCGTCTGCGTCTACGTCGAGTCCGTGCGGCCAGATGAACATGCCGCCACCGAAACTCTCCACTACGTTGCCCTCGGGGTCGAATTTGATGACCGAGTCGAGATCTGAGTCGAGGCATTCGTTGCCGAACCGCTCCAGGGCGGTGGCGTCGCATCGGATCACCGCCCAGATGTGGCGTCCGTCGCGGTCGACCGTGACGTCACCGACGGCGCCCATGGTCCGTCCGTCGGGCAGAGTCGCCCAGTCTTTGACCAGGCGATAGGGATTGGGCAGTACCTGGGCCCAGGCGGGCCCGCCGATGCCCAGGACGACGGTCCAAACAGCCAGTAAACGACAGATCCTCGACATGATGTTCCTTCGTGTAACGCGTGACGCGAGTTTCTACGTCGTGATGATGCCTGGGACCGGATTGTTCCAGACGTGGTCCCAGAGCTGCTGGTCGGTCCATCCGACATAGCGGGCCGAACGTTCCTTGGCCTCTCTGACGAACTCGGTGGCTGGAAGCCCCAGGGCTTCGTTCTCCTCGATGAACCGGTCTTCGAGCGGAACCATGGCGTCGCGCCAGGCCTGTCCCTCGTCGTCGGTCAGTTCGACAAGTTCGGTGCCGCTACCCAGGATGGTCTCGACCGCGTTCTCGAGCCCCTCGCCGCCGTAGAAATTGCGGTTCGCTACTTGTCCCACCAGCCGGAACAGGTCGTAGAGGGTGCCGCGCAGGTCGTTTGGCAGGTTGTCGAAGCTTCGCGGGCTAAGACAGTACTGGATGACGGTGTGGGTCATCCGGATCGGCAGGTAGTGGGTGCCGATCTCATATAGCCGATACGACGCCATGTCGGGCGCCGCCAGCGCCACCGCGTCGACGATGCCGCGCTGGAACGCCGTATAGGCCTCGGCGGCTGCCATCACCACCGGGATGGCGCCCACCTGGCGGAGCGTTTCGGCCATGACCCCGCCGGTGGAGCGCACCTTCAAGCCGCGGATGTCGTCCGGGGTGCGTACTTCGGTGGTGGACAGGAAGTCGAACGCGGTGGCGGCGCTACAGTGGGCCAGATAGACGCCCATCCGCTCGTACTCTTCCTTGAGGAAGTGCGGATAGAGCTCTTCGGAGACGAGGGAGGCAACGCCTGAGTTGGCAAACAGGAACGGCAACTGCAGTCCGTGCGTCAGCTGGAAGCTGCCTGGTTGGTATGTGGCATAGCCGTGGGTGTAGTCGGTCACGCCTCCGGCAATCGCCTTGAACCCGTCGAGCGATCCGTGGAGCAGGCCATCGACGTAGTGTTCCCACCGCAGTTGTCCGCTGGTCCGGTCGTTTACGAGCTCTTCCCAGGGCCGGAAGACGCGTGCATAGAGTCCGTGCGAACTGGGCACGTGCGAGGTGTAGCGCAGTACGACGGCGTCGCCCGCATCGGTTCGGTCACCCCGCACGAAGGGTGCGACCGCGGCCGTGCCTGCCAGAATGGCGAGCACGCGGCGGCGGCTCCAGGAGGGTAAGCGCTCACTCACAGTGCGGCATAATACACGGCTGGAGGTTTCAGAATGAACTTGCGCGTGAGGCCGGTGCTGCCCTGTGTGGTGGCGTTCCTATCCATGGCATCTGTTGCGGTTGACGCTCAGACGACCCCATGGGGTGACCCCGATCTTCAGGGCACCTACTCCTTTAAGACGACCACGCCGCTTCTGCGTTCCGAGGCGTTGGGCGACAAAGAGTTCTTCACCGACGAGGAGATCGCGGCCCAGGAACAGGCAGCGCTGGAGATGAACCAGCGCTTGCTGGCGGCCCCAGCCGAGCGGACAGTGGCCGGCGGTAACGTCGGTGCCTACAACAACTACTGGATGGATCCGGGCACGCGCCCCAGTCGACGAACGTCGCTGGTTGTCGATCCACCGAATGGCCGGCTCCCGGCCAGGACCCCGGACGGGCAGCGGCGGCACGACGCGCACGTGGCCAACTTTCCTGGCAGCGGTCCGTTCGGTACCTGGGAGGATCTCGAGCTTAACGACCGGTGTCTGTTCTGGTCGGCCGGTCCGCCGATGCTACCGACCTTCTACAACAACAACTTCATGTTGTTTCAGACGCCAGGCTACGTGGTGCTCTACTTCGAGATGATCCACGACGCCCGGATCATCCCGATCCACGATCAGCCGCCGCTGCCGTCCGACCTGCGCCAGTGGCTGGGCGTGCCTCGTGGTCGCTGGGAAGGTGACACGCTCGTGGTGGAGACCACCAACATCCGCCGCATCACGGCCAACGCTGGCACCGGCGTGCTCCCGGGTACCCCCGGCGGCGACCTCTTCCTGCTGCGCGCCGACAACGGCCGCACCGAGGATACGCTCACGATCACCGAGCGGTTCACCCGTGAGGACGAGACGACGCTTACCTACGAGTTCACCGTCGACGACCCCGCGCAGTGGACGCAGAGCATTTCTGGCGAGATACCGCTCAACGAGTTTCCTCCCGACGAGCTGATTTACGAGTTCGCCTGCCACGAGGGTAACCACACCATCACCAATATCCTCAGGGGCGAACGCCTGAACGAGCGCTGATGTCCGATTCTTCCGTATTCGCCCGAGTTCGCGGCGCTCTCGTGACCCTTGGACTGACCGCGCTCTCTGCAGCCTGCAGTGCGCCGGCTCCAGCAACACCGTCGCCGGTCGTGTCGTGGTCACCTGAGACGCCGGTCACCGTCAGCGGGGGACAGGTCCAGGGTGCGCTGACCGAGGCGAACCCCGAGATCGTCACGTTCAAGGGCATACCCTACGCGGCGCCCCCGATTGGAGACCTCCGCTGGAAGCCGCCGCAGCCGGTGGTGGCCTGGGACGGCGTGCGGGACGCTACGACCAACGCGCCGATCTGTCTGCAAGCCGGGCCTGCAGCCATGGGGGCTCAGGCCGGACCACAGAGCGAGGACTGTCTCGTGTTGAACGTATGGGCACCGAGGGAGACCGCCACGCTGCTTCCGGTCATGGTGTGGGTACACGGAGGCGGTTTCTTCAATGGTTCGATCTCGTACCCAACCTACGATGGCACCCGCTTCGCCGAGCAAGGCGTGGTACTGGTGAGCTTGAACTACCGCCTCAACGTCTTTGGCTTCTTTGCGCATCCGGCCCTGTCGGCCGAGTCGCCACACGGCGCGTCCGGCAACTACGGCCTGATGGACGTGGTGGCCGGGCTCGACTGGGTGCGCGACAACATTGCGTCGTTTGGCGGCGACCCGGAGCGGGTCACGTTGTTCGGCGAGTCGGCGGGAGGTGGCGCGGTGATGTCCGCGATGCTGATGCCGCAGGCAGAAGGGCTGTTTCATCGAGCCATTGCCGAGAGCACGTGGGTCTACGGGTGGGACCGCCCGCTGAAGGAGGCCATCGGCGGCTGGGACTCTGCCGAAGCGCAGGGTGTTGCTATTGCCGAGGCGTTGGGTGGTTCAGACGACGATGCGTTGGAGACGATTCGCGCTGCCTCGGCTGACGAGGTGCTGGCGGTCGCCAATGCCGGCACCGGCAATCTCCTGATGCGGACCGGGTATCTCTGGGCGCCCAACGTCGATGGGTGGACCATTCCGGATGACCCCGTGCGTATGTATGACGAGGGCCGTCAGCACGACGTGCCCCTGCTGACGGGGATGAACGCCGATGAGGGGGCGTCGCCGGCGCGACAGCTCAATGTCCAGACGCCCGGGGACCTGGAGGCTCACGTGCGGGCCGTGTATCCCGACGTTGCGGATGAAGCGTTAGCCCACTACGACCTCGGTTCTGACGAGTCGGCCCGGGCGGAGAGCGCCCACCTCGTCACGGATATGTACTTCGCGGGGCCTGTCCGACTCCAGACCGACTCCCACACCCGGTTGTCATCACCGGTCTGGCTCTATCACTTTACCCGTGTCCCCCCGACAGACTTCGGCGCTCTCGCCGGTTCCTATCACGGAGCAGAAGTGGTTTATGTGTTCGGAACGATGATGCCGGGGAGCCCACCAGAGGGTGCCACGCCGAACCCCTTGGCTCCCTATGGCGCGTGGACCGATGCCGACCGCCAGCTATCGGATACGATGATGGCCTACTGGACCCAGTTCGCGGCCACCGGCGACCCGAATCGAGACGGCCTTCTGGCGTGGCCTGCGCACGAACCCTCCACAGACCAACACCTCACGCTGGGTGATACGGTGGCCCTCGGAGAGAGCCTGCACCATAGCGGCGGTGCGTTGTTCCGGAGCTTCGACGAGAGTCGGCGAGCCTTGCGGTAGTCCCGCCTCGCGTGACCGCACCTCACCGTAGGACGTCGGAGGCTTCCGCCATCTGGATGATGGTCTGGGCGTCTTCTTCAAGTAGGGTGCGGTTGGTGACCGACCGCGTGGCCGCACGCTGCACCGCCTCCACAAAGCCCTCGTGGTCTCCGTAGCGCTCCTCAAGTGAGAGGCGAGGGTCACCATTCTCGAGGCGTTCTTCGAGGGTTGTCGCGAACGGGAAAAAGGAGCCGTTCAGGCCACACAGGTCGTGGCCACGCGGGCCCGGAGTCAGTAGGTTCCATCCGGTGTTGGTGCCGACCGGCGCCGCGATATCGACGGTCTTCACGCCCGCCAGGTCATGCCCGTCCCGGTCCGGCATCGGGACCAGGACCTCGTAGCGTCCTCCCCGGGCGGGCGGGATCAGGGTCAGTTTCCCGCCCCGCGACGAGAACAGTGGACCGTGATCGAAGATATAGAGTTCGTTCACGACCTTCGGGAACGACACGTTCGGGATACGCGGGAAGGCGTTTGCCGCCGCCTCCAGGGTGCCGAGTGTGCCGTTTCGCACATCGGGGTAGGCCGACGGCGGAGGTTCGATCCCATGATCCACCCACTCGTCTAGGGCCACCAGCAGCGCGCGCATCGCCGGCGCCGAGCTGAAGTTACTGTTGGTTGGGTGCGTGCAGATACCGCGATCGGTTGGGCTGACTGCTACCCCCGCGGCGCCGCCATGAGAATGGCTGGCCAAGCTGTAGAGACGTACGCTTTCGGGTATCTCGACCGGGTTGCCCAGACCGTCGTGCCGGTTGAGTGACGCGTTCATCTGCCAGAACTCGTTTTGTGAATCGATATGGAACACGAACGGGTCAGTCGCGGGGCGTTTCAGGATGCCGTCGCGGATGCCCGAGATTGGGTCGAAGGTCACGGCGTAGGTCAGCGGTGCGATCGAGTGCGACGTGAAGTCGGTCTTCTGGTCCTGCCGAGAGTAGACGTTGGGGTCGGCGAACTCGACGTTGGCGAACAGGCGGTGAGTGCCAGCGATGTGCACGCGCACTGCATCGAAGACTTGCCGTCTCTCCTCGTCCTCGTTGAATCCGAGATACAGGAAGTCACGGAGATACATGCCCGTCGAGGAGATGCCGAGCCCGTAGGTCCGTCGCAGACCCCCGGCGCTGCTCAGAGGATTCGAGTTGCCCTCGTCGTCGGCTGTCTCGTAGCGGAGGAACGAAGTTAGGTCCCGTGTCACCGCGTAGCCAAGTCCCATGACCCAGGGGTTCTTGGCCGGATACGTCAATTCGTAGGACGAGTGGGGATCAAAGCCGTCGAAGAGGCAGATGTCGGTCGTGGTCGCGACCAGCGACGCCTGGCCGCTCGGACATCGTCCAAACGCCCACCGATCTGAGGCGACAGGTGTTGGGGGGCCTCCAAGTGCGTCGCGGATTGTGAGGGTGGATGAGGTCGTGCGTGTATCGGCCGTCTCGTAGCTGATAAACCGGTCGTCACCCTTCAGCGTCTGGGTGAACCCTTCACTGCGGTACTCAATGCGAACCGGGGCGATGATCGGGCTGCCGTCGGGCTGAAGGGCTACCGGAAGCCTGGCCCCGAGACGGTTTTCCGTGGTTTCGATGTCGCCGGCCCAGCCGGCATCGATAAGCGAAAAGCCCAGCCTGAAGAGAAGACCATCGCCAACCTCATTCGATCCAAGTGGGAGCGGCGGGAAGCTCTGGAACGGGATCTCGAGCGCGAGTCCACGGTTGTTGAGTCCGAACAGGAGTTTGCCGTTCCCTTGCGCCTTGTCCACCGGTTTGATGAGCACGAATGGCGCGCTGAATTCGACGAGACCGCGCGGGTTCCTGGGGACGAGCGCCAGGTTGACGATGACGGTGTTCCGGGGGTCGTCGGGGTCGACCTCGAAGTACGCCGTGCCTTCGACCCGTTCGAACGCACCGGCGTCACCAAAGGTCCTGCCGTCGGCGTAGGGCATCGTGCGCTCCACGATGAACCGCGTCACGCGGGCGTCGGCCGAAGACACGCCGGCCAGAGCAAGCACGAGCCCCAGCACTGTCCGCTTCATCCAGCACATCCAGACCACGGCGCCATCCTTTCGGTTCAGTTTTGCCCGCACGGCAGCGTGATTATACGTGCCGACTCGCCGGCACTGGCCGGCTGCTAGGCGGACCGGCGCCGCTTCTTACGTGGGGGCTTGTCGAGGAACAGCGTCTGCATGAATTCGGCGAGCCAATCAACGAACACTTGAATTCTTGGCAGGCGATGCCGCCCCTCTGGCATCAGCGCATAGAGCGTCACCGGTTCCAGGTGATAGCCCGGGAGCACCTGCTTGAGTGCGCCGTTTGATTCGGCTTCCCGGAGACGTCGGTGGGGCAGGGCGCCGATGCCCAGGCCTGCGTGTAAGGCCGCGTAGGAGGCGACCAGGTCTTCGGAGACTACCTGTCCTCCGATCGGCACTCGATGCGTCGTGCCTCGCGGATCGACGATGGACCAGACATGTTCAGTGCGATCGCTCCCGAAGCGGAGACATTGATGGTTCGCCAGGTCGACGGGGGTCTCTGGCACCCCGTGGAGCGCGAGGTAGTCGGGTGTGGCCGCGAAGATTGGCGAGATCTGGCAGAGTCGCCGACCAACGTGGGTGCTGTCCGGCACATTCCCGACCCAGACCGCCACATCCCAGCTCCCGCCGCTCAGGTTGTCCACCTGATCGGCGAGCCGAACCTGTATGGTCAGCTGGGGATGTGCGTGCAGAAGCTCGCCGAGCGACTCCATGAAGCCATGCATCACTGAGGAGCTTGGAACGACCGCGCGCACTGTGCCGGAGATGCCATCCTGCGGTGGCTGGACCTCGTCTTCCCCGGCCTCGAGCTCAAGAAGGATCCGACGGCAACGGCGGTAGAACACTCGCCCCTCGTCGGTCACGCTCAAGCTGCGTGTCGTCCGTTGAAGCAAGCGCACACCGAGGGCGCGTTCGAGTCGGGCCAGGCGCCGGCTGACAATGGAGGGAGCCAACCCGAGTATCCGGCCCGCCGCAGCGAGGGTTCCGCTCTCGACGGCCTGCGCGAACACCTTCAGGTCTTCGATATGCTCAACAGACATGGGACGATTATGTACGCTGTAGCAATTCTCAATCGAGGCTAAGGGTGTTTCCAGCACCTGTGCTCTGGTCTATTCTGAGGCCCGCGTGCTGCTTGGCCTACGACGGGCAGTGGCGTGTCCTTTGGGGAGGTGTTCGTGAGAACCACCAGTGTGTTCCTGCTCGCCATCGTCGTGATGGTGGGGTTTGGGGCCAGCGCGGCGGCCCAAGAGGCGCCGACCTTTAATGCGGAGGTGGCGCCAATTCTCTACGAGAACTGTGCCTCGTGCCATCGGAAGGGCGAGGTCGCACCGATGCCCTTGACGTCGTATCAGGAGACACGGCCCTGGGCGCGCTCGATCAAGGCGAAGGTGGTCGCTCGGGAGATGCCGCCCTGGTTCGCGGACCCACGCTATGGGCAGTTCAAGAATGTGCTGGCGTTGACCGAGACCGAGATCGATACGATCTCCGCCTGGGCCGATGCTGGCGCGCCGGAGGGCGCCGGTCCGGCGCCGGATGCCCCCGTTTTTGCCAGCGAATGGCGTCATGACCGGCCGCCCGACTACGTGGTCGAGATGCCATTCGACGTGGAACTGCCCGCCCAGGGCGAGGTGACGTACCCTGAAATCTGGGTAGACGGTCCTTGGGACGAGGATGTGTTCGTGGAGGCGGTTCAGGTGCGCCCAGGGAACCCCGCGGTCGTGCATCACGGCGGCATCTTTAACCGGTCGCTGCCCCCGGGCACCAAGATGGGGGAGGCGTCCTTCTATCCTGGCGGACAGATGCTTCCGCAGCCGGTTCCGATCGACCCGAATGAGAGCCCCACGGCCAAGCGGGCGAGGGCGGAGGCGATCGCTAACGGTCTGGTTGATAGCGACTCACAGTTGATCTTCTACCGGCCGGGGGGCGGCTACAACCGGTACCCGGAGGGTACCGGGAAGCGCATCTATGCCGACCGGTATTTCATGTTTCAGATGCACTACCAGCTGACGGGGCGTCCGGAAATTGATCGAACGTCCGCCGGGCTCTGGCTCACGAAGGAACGGCCTCATCATCAGGTCTTTACCGTCGGCCTGATCCGGGCGGGCACGGGCCGAGTGCGTCTTGTGGAGAACACCGAGCAGTTGGGGCTCGGCGACTTTGGTGGCGTCGCGACGACACCGACGATTCCGCCTCACGCCGACGACTTCAGTATTACCGGCATCTGGCCCGTTACCGACGACGTGACGATCTACGGGGTGTGGCCGCACATGCATCTTCGCGGTAAAGACATGGCCTATATCGTTAGTTATCCGGATGGCACCGAAGAGACGATCCTCAATGTTCCGAACTACGACTTCAACTGGCAGATGGAGTATGACTTCGTCGAGCCGCTGAAGGTGCCGGCAGGCAGCACGCTGAAGACGATTGCGCACTACGACAATAGCGTTAACAACCGGTACAACCCCGGTCCGGATCAGGACGTCCAGTGGGGCGAGCAGAGCTGGGATGAGATGTTCGTGCTCTTTACGAAGTACTCAGTCGACAAGAACGACCTCCGCCTGGAGGGCAAGCCGCCTGCTCAGGACTAGATGGGAGATCTAAGCAGGCGAGGCTGGATAGTCATGATGGGGAATATCTTGAAGAACACTGTTCTAAAGGTGCTGCTGGTGACCCTGGCCGTCGGTGCGGCTCACCGCCCGGCCGCCGCTCAACCGACGAGCGGCGACGAGATGACGGCACCATTCGATCCCCGCTACTTCATTGGTGTGTGGGAAGTGGAATGGAGTCCTCCCGATTTTGGATTGTTTCCGCCAGGGCCGCTCACCGGTATCGAGAGAGTGACCCACATCGACAGCCGCTTCCTCCGGGTCGAGGTCTTGTTGCAGGGCGCGGACGGGACCTCGGTCAGCGGTGAGGGGATGATCTTTTATGAGTACGGGCTCGGCGGTCAGTCTGTGGTCCGCTACGTGGTGTACGACACCGGGTTCACACTCTTGCAGTCGGGTCCGATCGGCGGAGACCTTGGTGGGTACTACAGTACTTTTTGGGAGACACCTGAGATTGAGCGGAACGGTCAGGATTTTCTGCTGCGCGGCCGGTCCTACTTCGTTTCGCCAGAGGCCTACCGAGTCAACCATGAAATTTCGGTCGACGAGTCCGAGTTCATGAACTCCGGCGTGATGTGGTTGCGGAAGCAGACCTGCGTCAGTTCGCCCGAGGTGGTCGTCACCGACTGGCGCGGAGAGACCGCGGTCTTCACCGAAGGGTCAGTCGATTCGGACGGAGTCCGGATTGTGTATCACACAGCGGGCGAAGGGCCGCTGATCGTGTTTCTGCACGGCGCGGTGACTCCGTGGCACGACTACAGAAACCAGATCGTGATGCTCTCCGAGAAGTATCGGGTCGTGTCGATATCGAGACGTGGTACCGAGATGAGCGACAAGCCGGTCGAGGACAACGCGTATGCGCCCGAGCGGATTGCCGACGACATCAGCGCTGTCATCAAGCACTTCGGTGAAGAGCGGGCAACTATCGTTGGCCAGGACAGTGGCGGGCTGCAGGCGTGGTATTTCGCGATGACCCGTCCCGAGGAGACGGAGCGCCTGATCTCGCTGGGGTCGGTCCATCCGGCGGGGCTGGTGCGTGAGCTGGTCGACAACCCAGCACAGCAAGCGGCCAACGCCTTCCAGCGTGACATGCAGGAGAATCCAGAGGCGGCCACCAACTTCGGCGAAGCGATTCGGAGCGCGCCCAGGAATGACGAGGAGCCGGCAAACCTGGCCCAGCTCCGCAAGGAGTCCAACGCCTGTCTACGCACCGAGTCGATTACCGCCTTCTACAAGACGAACTGGCCCGTGACACCGACGACCACGGATACGATCTCGTTCGGGTTCAAGTATGGCGAGTACCCCCCGGTGCAGGCGCCAACGCTCATGATGTACGGCAAGGATGAGACGTTCTTTCTGAATGACACCTTGAACGACATGTGGGAGTGGGTCGAGGGACCGCTTTCTCTGCATATCCTTGCAGGTGTGAACCACGGGCCACACACCGAGGCACCAGAGACGGTCACGCTGCGTATGATGGAGTGGCTCGAGACGGGGCGCTAGAGACCGCGCGCCGGCGAAACGGGTTGGACCCGTTCGATACTATGTACGATTCAGCAATTCTCAATAGATAACTGCGCCATTTACTGCATTAGAAAGCTGAGATTAATCTAGATTGTTGGCTTTTTATTCAGCCATTTGTTCTAGTCGGTCGCCCTCAGTAGGCCTCGACGTTTTGGGCCGCAGTCGATAGCGGCAGTTCACGCGTCGCGGTACCCCCCGGTTATCTTCGGAGGAAGAGCTTATATGGAACGTTGTACCCCTTGGACCCGCCCTTTCGCAGTCTCCGCTGCCGTCGCATCTCTGTTGCTTGCCGCTGGCGGTGCTGGCGCGCAGGAGATCGGCGGGGCGATCACTGACAGCACGGGCGCCGCTTTGCCCGGCGTACTCATCGAAGCCAGCAGCCCGTCGATTATCGAGGGGGTTCGCACGGTTAACTCTGACGGGGGTGGGCGGTACCTCATCGTGGCGCTTGAGTCGGGCACCTACACCGTTACCTATTCGCTCCCAGGTTTCGGAACGTTCGTACGCGAGGGCGTTGAGCTGACCACAGGGTTCACGGCGAGCATTGACGTGCAGCTCTCGGTCGGCGATGTGCAGGAGACCGTGACGGTGAGCGGCGCCGGTCCCATCGTAGATATCCAGAACACGCTCCAGCGCCAGATCATCGACCGGGAAGTCATCGACAGCGTGCCGACCGGCAAGGATTTCCGGAGCTACGCGCTGCTGACGCCCGGGATGACCACGTCCAACAGCTTTGGGACAACTCTCAACCAGGACGCGGGAGGCATTACGGCCCAGACCACGGCGGCGCTTTCCATCCACGGCGGCCGTGGGCGAGACGGGATGACAGCCCTCAACGGTATGGACGTGAGCAACGCGTTTTCCGCCGGTGCGGGGCAGATGTTTGGTCTCGTCTCTGACGGTGCCGTGGAGGAGATGTCCATCGAGGTCGCCGGACACGACGCCGAGGCCCAGTATGGGGGCGTCACGGTGAACCTGATTCCCCGGGAAGGAGCCAACCAGTTCAGCGGCGGCTTCTTTGGGACCTTCACGGGTGCGGGGCTGCAGGGGGATAACCTCAGCTCCGATCTGGCGGCCCGCGGCGTTACGAACTTTCCCCAGGTCGACGAGGTTTGGCTGATTAATCCGTCGGTCGGTGGCCCGCTTGTCGAGGACCGCCTGTGGTTCTTCGCGCAGCACACCTCTCAGCGAGGTAACGTGCAGAACCCTGGTGTGTTCGCGGCGACGAACGCGGCCGCCCCGTTCTACACTCCGGACACGTCGTCGCCGGTGGTCAGCGTGAATGAGAACACCGAGACGTCGTTCAACTTTACCTGGCAGGCCAGCTCGAAGGACAAGTTCAACGTCTACTACAGCAACGCCAACTGGAAGAAGCCGAACGCCTTGGCAGGTCCCTTCCGGACGTTCATCATCGCACCGGAAGCCTCCATCAATCGAGTGTTTAGCGTGAATACCACCCAGATCTCCTGGGTTCGTCCAGCGACAAACCGCTTGCTGTTCGAGGCGGGCTCGTCGTTTGCCCCGGGCGTGGCCAAGGACCTGCCCAACGCGAATGCTGCGCTCGACGTCTACTCGCTCTTTGAGATCGCGACGCGTACGATTCACCGCAATAGTCACTTTCTCGCACAGGGGACAGGCTATACGAGTAATCGGGCAACGAACTCGTTTTACGGTTCAGCGTCATATGTGACCGGCACCCACAATCTGAAGATTGGGTTCAATGGCAGCACGTTCCAGGAGATGATTCCGGACAACTTCAGCCAGCAGAACTACACCGACGCGGTCGCCATCATGGGACTCCCACTGCAGGCGGGTTTCACGATCCCGAACCTGTCGGATAACCAGGGCATAGCCTGGGGGTTCTATGCGCAGGACCAGATGACGTTCGACCGACTCACCGTCAACGCCGGTCTTCGCTTCGATCATCTCGGCAATTCGTATCCGGATCAGACGCGTGCCGCGTCGGTCTGGGAACCGGCGGGGCTAACTGTTCAGGGCAACGATTCGGTGGTCAACTGGAACGACCTGAACCCGCGGCTCGGAGTGGTGTACGACGTAACGGGTAACGGGAAAACGGCGCTCAAGGCGTCGTTCAACCGGTACGGGACGAGGTCAAATAGTGAGTGGGCGGTGCTGCTCAACCCAGCTTCGTCGACGCCACTACGTCAATCCGCGCGTGTCTGGCTCGACGGCGCGGCCGGCCATCCCTTCGCCGGTATTCCGGCTGTCTTTCCGGGGTGTATTCCCTCGACGTCGGATCCGACCGGATCCAGCTGCATCGCCGGCGACGGCCTTGTGCAGGGCGACCCGACCAACCCAGCGCCGAACGGGGAGTTGATCTTCCCGGCCAGTAACCTGGCCTGGGGCAGCAGCGCCCAAGTCCAGTTCGTGGACCCGAACTGGGCGTCCGGATGGGGAAACCGTTTCTCCAATTGGGAGATGACCGCCGGCATCCAGCAGGAGTTGGCGTCGAACGTCTCGGTTGAGGCGACCATCTACCGGCGTGCCTTCGTCAACCACTTCGCGACCGACGATCGGTCGTTGTCCGGGAGTGACTTCGACTACGCGACCATCGACCTGAGCGGCCGTGGCATTCCTGGCGTCGGTACGGTCACGATCCCTGAGATCAAGCCAGACGCGATCCGCGTGCCAGACGTTCTGTTTACGGGTGCCGACCAGTTCGGGGGTGAGACCCAGACGTACAACGGCGTCGACTTCACCACCAACGTCCGGCTGGACAACTTGCTCCTCCAGGGCGGGCTGTCCACCGGGACGATTTCGAACAACTTCTGCGGTCTCTACGACACCGTACCGGAGGATCTCCGCCGCCGGGGGCAGGCGCTCGTCGCCACCTACACCACGACCGCGCGGGAGTTCTGTTCGACGTCGACGCCTTGGTTGACCCAGTTCAAGCTTCTCGCCAACTACACCATGCCCGGCGACGTCCAGATCGCCGCGACGCTGCAGTCGGCTTCTGGTCCGGAGCGGCGGGCTGATATCACCATTTCGCTGGCCGAGGTCGCGGCGGCGCTTGGCCGGCCGTCGGCGACCGGTATCGCCCCGCAGATCAACGCCCTGGCGCCCGGCAGCGATTATGGGGAGCGGTTCAACCAGTTCGACCTGCGGTTCACCAAGATCTTCTCGATGGACAGTACCCGGTTGCGTGCGATGTTCGACATCTACAACGTCTTCAACGCGAATGCCGTCACGTCGGAGATCTATGCCACCGGACCAAGCTACCTAAGCGTGAGCGGCTTCATGCCGCCTCGGCTGCTGAGGTTCGCGATTCAGGCCGACTTCTAGGGAGCGAATAGCGTTCGGACGCTAGTCGGGTAATCATCCACGGGCGTGTCCGGCTAGGCCGGGCACGCCCGTTTCTTTGTCGTATGGAGGTCAAAGATGACACGTATAGTCACAGTGATCGTCGGGTTGCTCCTGCTGGTGTCCTCCCCGGCTCCCGCGCAGGACGCATCTGGGACTATCACCAAGTGGTTCCTCTCCACCATCACGCCTGGTCATGACCTCGAGTGGGAAGAGGCATTCAAGGCACATCTCGAATGGCGGCGTCAGCAGAACGACACTTGGGTCTGGCACACCTACAAGGTCGTGAGCGGCGATCGCCTCGGGCAATACCTGACCATGACGACAGATCACGCCTGGGCCAACTTCGATGCCCCGGCCGTACCAGTGCGGGAAGACGAGGCGGATAGGGTGGCCAAACTCGGTCCGCACATCGAGTCCCTGAGTAGTGGTTTCTGGACCGAGCTCAAGGCGCTGAGCCGTCCACCGGACATGGTGCCGCCCTTCCCATTGATTCAGGTGGTCGACTACGGGGTTAAGGTCGGCCAGCGTGCGACGTTCGAGCTCAACGTCGCTCAGTTTGGTCAGACGGTGGATGAGCAGAATTTGTCCGCGGCGTATCTCTGGTTCATGAAGCCGGACGGTGGTGCGGCGACCCGCACGTTCAGACGCATCGTGCCTTACGCGAACTGGGGAGCATTGGGGGCGGGCCCCGGGGGCGCGGTGAACTATGACCCGTTCATCGCGACCCACGGACAAGCCGGCCTCGAGCGATGGATCGAGATGTTTGCCGAATCAGTCGACTGGCTGACCAGCGAGTTCTGGGAGTATCGCCCCGACCTCAGCTACACCCCGTAGCGGCGGAAGAACGGTTCGGAGCGCGGCCGCGGCAGAGGCGAACCTGCCGTCTGGTACCCCACGGCCATCAGAACTCTCCGGATGTCGGGGTGTATGCTGGCTGCCAGGATCGTGCCCAAGCCTGGGAGTGTTGATGGTGTCCCCCTCACGGTTCGTCTCGGCGCTCGTCTGGTCGCTGCTTGCCGCCTCGGCCGCCGGCCAGACGCCTGGGTTCGTTCGCTGGAGCGCCGACGAACTGGCCGAGCGGCGGACGGCGCTCGGCACCCACGTTGGCGCGGATGGGTCGGCGCGAGAGACGCTGGGAGACTATGAGACCGCGACCAGGTCACATCGATTTCGGTTCATCCATCGGGTACGCGACGGGGCCCCCGAGCAGCATCGCGACATCGAAGACGTAGTGCTCATCCAGAGCGGCGCCGCGGTGCTGCAGGTTGGAGGCGTGCTGGTCGAACCTCGAGGGACGCCGCCCGAGCTCACCGGTCGCGCCATCCGAGGAGGCGAGCAGTATGCGGTGGCGGCCGGCGACATCCTCCACATTCCGGCCGACACTCCGCACCGCTATCTCGTGCCGGAAGGCGGGCAGGTTACCTATGTGCTCGTGCGGATGCCGGCGCTCGTCGGTGAGCGGGTGGTACCCCCCGACGCGCCGACCCTGACGTTTCGTCCAGACGGGTTCGCGTTGTGGCGCGCCGACGAGCTCGAGACCCGACGGATGGCGCTGGTCGGCAGCATCCGACCCGACCGGTCGTCGCGTGAGACGCTTGCCGACTACGGTAGTCCCGTCCGCTCCCACCGCTTCCGGCACATTCACCGCGACGCGAACGGAGTGCCCGAGATCCACGACGAAATTATCGATGTGGTGTTCGTGACCAGCGGTGCTGGGGAACTCCTCGTGGGCGGCGAAATACTCGATCGGAACGGCAGCCTGGGCTCGGGGATCGCGGACGGCGTGCGCCACCCGGTGGCTGCAGGCGATGTGCTACACATTCCCGCCCGGACGCCTCATGGCTACCTGGTGCCGACTGGTGGGCAGGTGACCTACGTGCTTGTCCGTGTTCCGGCCGTGCCCGGCTCATGAGGCAGCCCGGGATCGACACCGTCCTGTACCCACCGTATGCTGTCAGCGGCGTCTTCCTCCCATAACTCTTGGGCGGGGGCTGGGTAGAGGATGTCCACGCGGAGGAGGCATGAGCACAACGGGAGTCGTTGAGGGAAAGGTTGCGCTGGTGACTGGCGCTGGTCGTGGAGTGGGAGCCGCCGTGGCTCAGCTGCTGGCCGCGCACGGTGCATCGGTGTTGGTCAACGATCTGGGTGGGAGCGAAACGGGTCAGGGCAGCGATCGGGCGCCCGCTCTCGAGACGGTCACCGCCATCCGGAACGCTGGAGGGCAGGCCGAGCTGAACGGCGAGAGCGTCGCTGACAGCGCCGCCGCGCGCGGCATGGTCGAGCAGGCGCTCGACTGCTTCGGTCGCCTTGACATCGTCGTCAACAACGCGGGTATCCTGCGGGACGTCATCTTTCACAAGATGACCGAGGAAGACTGGGACGCCGTGCTCGACGTGCATCTGAAGGGGTCCTTCAATGTCTCGAGCGCCGCGGCGCCCCACTTCCGCAAGGAGGAGTCGGGATGCTTCGTGCACATGACCTCGACGTCCGGCCTGATCGGCAACTTCGGCCAGGCGAACTACGCCGCGGCCAAGATGGGCATCGTCGGACTGTCGAAGTCGATCGCGCTCGACATGGCTCGATTCGGCGTCCGCTCGAACTGCATCGCACCATTTGCCTGGAGTCGCCTCATCGGATCGATTCCGATCACCGACGACGTGCAGCGCGCCCGGGTGGAGAAGCTGAAGCGGATGACGCCTGAGAAGATCGCGCCGCTGGTGGTCGCCCTGGCGTCTGACGACGCCAAGGACGTCTCCGGCCAGATCTTTGCCGTGCGAAGCAACGAGCTGTTCGTGATGGGGCAGAACCGTCCGGTGCGCGGTTTGCACGATGGTGCCGGTTGGACGCCCGAGACGGTTCTGGCCCGGGCGCTGCCGGCGTTTCGCGCCGACTTCTATCCGCTCGACCGGAGCCAGGACATCTTCAGCTGGGACCCGGTCTGATCCGCGCCTGCGATATCCTCAGCGGTTGATGGCAGTCGGAATCCACGCCTTCGGGGGGTATCTCCCCAGACGCCGTCTCTCGAGACAGATCGTCGTCGAGGCCAATGCCTGGTTCGCGCCGGCGCTCAAGGGGCTAGGTCGGGGCGAGCGGGCAATCGCCAATTGGGACGAAGACCCAGTCACCATGGCGGTTGAAGCGTGTCGTGACGCCTTGGGTTTGTTGGACCGGAGCACCCTCGGTGCGCTCTGGCTCGCATCGACCACGTTGCCGTTCGAGGACCGTCAGAATGCTGGGATTGTGGCTGAGGCGCTCGGGTTGGACAGTACGGTCCGTACCCTGGACATCGCCGGCTCGCAGCGTGCGGGCACGTCGGCCCTACTGACGGCCATTGACGCGGTCGCCGGCGGAGCGGGCCCGGTACTGGTCACCGCGGCCGAGAAGCGACGGACCCGGGTGGCGAGCCCGCTGGAGTTGACCAGCGGCGACGGGGCTGCTGCGATCCTCGTGGGCGAAGGCGACGGTGGTGCGGTCGTGCTGGGCGCTGCTACCGAGACGGCGGACTTCGTGGACCACTATCGGGGCCAGCATCAAGATTTCGACTACGTTTGGGAGGAGCGCTGGATCCGGGACGAGGGGTACCAGAAGCTAGTGCCCGTCGCGGTCGAACGGGCGCTGGCGGCGGCTGGGGTCGGGGCCGCGGACATCCAACATTTTTGCTTCCCCACCTCGACGACACGCGTCGCCGCTGCCCTGGCTCGACGACTTGGTCTGTCCGACGGTTCTGTGCGGGACAACCTGCAGGTCAGCTGCGGCGAGACGGGGGTCGCCCATCCGCTGGTTATGCTGGTTCATGTGCTGCAACAGGCTGATGAGGGCGACCTTATTCTGGTGACTGGTTTCGGGCAGGGCGGCGATGCCGTCGTGCTGAGGGTCGGGGCTGGTCTGGCTGACCGCCAGCCTGTGCGTGGCATTGAAGGGAGTCTCGCGGCGGGGGTTAGCGACACCAACTACCAGCGGTATCTCGCGATCAATGACTTGATCACGATCGAACGTGGATTACGAGCGGAGGTCGACAAACAGACCGGGCTGACGACGTTGTATCGGAATCGGGCGATGCTACTTGGGTTCATCGGCGGCCGGTGCCGGGCGTGCGGCACGCCGCAGTATCCGGCGAGCGGAGCCTGTGTGAATCCGGACTGCGGCGCGACCGGGCCGCAGGATCGGTACCCCTTCGCCGATCGGTCGGCACAGCTCAATTCCTATACATCCGACCGGCTCACTTACTCTCCCGACCCGCCTGCCTACTACGGCATGGTCCAGTTCGAGGGCGGTGGGCGCGCCATGATCGACTTCACGGATGTTGACCCGGGAGCCACCCTAGAGGTGGGGGTTCCTATGCGGATGGTGTTTCGGGTCAAGGACTACGATCCGATGCGCGGTTTCCGCCGCTACTTCTGGAAAGCGATGCCGGTGCTCCCTTCGGCGCCGGCCGAGGAGTGACGATGGCCAGCGGTATCAGAGACAAGGTCGCCCTGCTCGGGATGGGCTGCTCCCGTTTCGGCGAGCGCTGGAACGACAACGCCGAAGCCCTCATCCTTGAGGCGTTCTCCGAGGCGCTAGACGACGCCGGCATCGAGAAATGTCAGATCGACGCGGCGTGGTTCGCCACGGCGATCGAAGAGCAGCACGTCGGGAAGTCAGGGATTCCGCTGGCGATGGCGCTGCGCCTGCCACTCATTCCGGTGACGCGGGTCGAGAACTACTGCGCGTCCGGATCCGAGGCGTTTCGGGGGGCGGTCTACGCGGTGGCCTCCGGAGCCTGCGATGTGGCGCTGGCGCTCGGAGTGGAGAAGTTGAAGGACACCGGCTACGGCGGTCTCCCGCAGCGGAGCCGGGGCGCGGTGAACGACATGTACTGGTCGAATCTGTCGGCCCCCGGCGCGTTCGCGCAGTTGGCCACTGCGTATCAGGCCAAGCATGGCGTGGCTCGTGAGGACCTGAAGCGGGCAATGGCCCACGTGTCGGTCAAGAGCCACGCCAACGGAGCGAAGAACCCGAAGGCTCACCTGCGGAAGGCAATTGACGAAGATCGTGCGCTCAACGCGCCGATGATCGCCGATCCGCTCGGGCTGTTCGATTGCTGCGGGGTGTCGGATGGGGCCGCCTGCGCCATCGTGACCACGCCCGACATCGCGCGGGGTCTCGGCAGGACCGATCTGGTGACCGTCAAGGCGCTTCAGCTGTCGGTTTCCAACGGCACCGAGTCACAACACAACTCGTGGGACGGGAGTCATTTCATGACCACCCGGGTCGCCTCGGCCCGTGCCTATGAAGAGGCCGGCATCTCCAACCCGCGCGAAGCAATCGGCCTTACCGAGGTACACGACTGCTTCTCGGTGACCGAGCTTGTCACCATGGAGGATCTCCATCTGTCCCCCGAGGGCGGAGCGATCAAGGACGTTATGGACGGGGTCTTCGACGCCGAGGGTCCCCTGCCGTGCCAGATCGATGGGGGGCTGAAGTGTTTCGGCCACCCGATCGGCGCCTCCGGCCTGAGGATGCTGTACGAGATCTATCTCCAAATGCAGGGGCGCGCCGGTGACCGTCAGCGTTCGACGGAGCCGACCTTCGGGCTCACTCACAACCTCGGTGGTTTTCCGCACCAGAATGTCTGCTCGGTCGTGATCGTCGGTCAGGAAGGCGCGTGACGTCCCGGCCGTCCCGACTCGCGCTGACCGGGGCGTTCGCCGCCATCTATCTGATCTGGGGATCCACCTACCTGGCGATACGCTTCGGCGTCGCCGATATTCCGCCGTTCTTCCTGGCCGGTATCCGGTTTGCGGCGCCGGGACTGGTGTTTCTTGCCTGGGCCCGGAGCCATGGCGCGGCGTGGCCCGCTCCCCGACACTATCTCACCACCGCTCTCATCGGCATGGCGATGGCGACTGGTGGCAACGGGTTGATGAGCTGGTCGCTGCAGACAGTACCGTCTGGACTTGGGGCGCTGATCATCGGTTTGGTGCCGTTGTGGGTCGTGCTCATCGACTGGGGCCGGCCCGGCGGTATGCGTCCGGCCGGTCGGGTCATGCTCGGCGTCGTCCTTGGGTTCGGCGGGGTGACGTTGCTGATTGATCCGACGCAGATGAGCGGCGGTCGTCAGCTTGACCCCGTCGGCGCCTCGGTCATCGTCATTGCGTCGCTCCTGTGGGCCAGCGGGTCGGTCTTTGCCCGGCATGCCGACCAGCCCGCCTCGCAAGCGCTCTCGGCCGGCATGCAGATGCTGGCGGGAGGTCTGGCGCTGCTGGTGCTGTCGGCGCTGACCGGCGAGTGGGCACGGCTTGATCTCGGGGGCGTTCCGCCTCGCGCCTTCATGGCCTGGGGTTACGTGATGGTGTTCGGCTCGGTTGCCTATGCCTGCTATCTCTGGCTGCTCAAGGCCTCGACACCCGCCAAGGCGGCGACCTACGCCTACGTCAACCCGGTGATCGCGCTGGTCCTCGGCTCGGTGCTGGGCGACGAGGTGCTGACCCTCTGGACGATGGGCTGCTCGGTAGTAGTGGTGGCCGCGGTACTGCTCGTCGTCTCGAAGTAGCCGTACACACGAACGCGCGCCGCCCGTCCCCTGGAGGGGACGGAACGACGCGCGTGCTCTTTCCAGGCGGTACCGCTACTGCTGATTGGTGCGGCCTGCCTTCTCCAACTCCCGCTCGCCACCCAGAATGTTGGTCATGCTGTAGTTTCCCTCATGGCAGGCGTACTCGTAGAGCAGCTCGTCTTCGGGGAGCGCTACGAACGGGAACTCGCCGGTCCAGGCGTCAGTCCAGTGGGTCGGATCCTCGATCGTGAACTCGTAGTGCACGGTGTCTGCGTCTACCCTGGTGAATCGCTCGGTGACGGTGATGGTGTCCTCGTCGGAGCCGTTCGCCACCCGCAGGATGACCTGGTCTCCACCGACCGCGGCAGCGTTTGCCTCGGTTTTACGGATGTTCCGGGTCGTCACGACCAGCGTATCGCCTTCCCAGTGACCGCGGGAGTTGCCGTGCCACTGCGGAATGCTCGACGGGATATGGTCACGGCCATCGATGGGGATCATACGGAAGTCGTGGATCATCTCGATGTAGATCGACACCAGGCCCGGGGTCTGCATGATGATGAAGTTGTTGTTGTAGGCGCTCGGCAGCATCGGTGGTCCGGCTGACCAAACCAGGCAGCGATCGTTAAGCTCCAGGTCTTCCCACGAGTCGAATGGACCCTCGACGGGGAAGACATCGTCGTGCGCCGACTTCCGGCTCATGCCGGAAGAGGTGCGCGGCGGCATCCGGCCGGTCGGTGGATCCGAGATGAGCGACGTGCGTCCGGTGGGACGGGTCCCGCCGTCCAGCCAGAAGTTGTTGTAGCCTCCGACGTTGCCGCCTGCGCTGGTGCGACGCGGTGGCGCCAGCAGCAGCTCTTCGTTCCGATCCAGGCGTGCCTGCTCCTGCGAGGCCACCTCTTCGTTGGTTAGGAATTCCTTGTCACCCAGCGACTCCGGTCGCTCGAGCGGCGTGATCGTCTTGTTTGTGTAGGTGCCCTGTAGATCAGGGTCCCCCCAGGGCGTCTTCGGCGTCGCCTGGGCCGTAACGCTCATCGGCGTCAGTAGGGCCAGGGTGGCGGCGCCGACCAGCATCCGGAAGGTTGACTGAGTCATCCGTGTGCTCCTGTGTTGCGTCAGTATGAGAGGGCCGCAAGCGACCACGCTGGATTATACGCGTGTTTGGCAGCAGGCCGGGTGATGTTGCACATCCGTTCCCGGCGGCGGCAGCTCTTGCCTGGGAGAGCGCGTTAGAGCAGACCTGCCACGCGGTCGATGAACCAGTAGGCTGAGACCGTCCCCATCAGATAGACCGGGAGCTGCGTGGTCAGAGGGGGGAGGTCGACTGGGATCCGTCGGATCAGCCACAGCAGGCTCAGCAGGCCGCCCACCACCAGTAATTGGCCAACCTCCACACCCACGTTGAATAAGAAGAGTGCGGTAACCCGCGCGTCGCCCGGCAGTCCGATTTCGGACAGGGCGCCGGCGAAGCCGAACCCGTGGAGAAGCCCGAAGCCGAAGGCGATGGACCACGGCCACCGGCTCATCGGCGAGCTCGGGTCGGCGCCTCGACTGAGCTCAACGGCCAGAAAGAGAATGCTGAGGGCGATGACCGCCTCGACCGGTCCCTGCGACAGCGTCATTACGCCAAGAGTCGACAGCGCCAGGGTGATGCTGTGGGCCACCGTGAACGACGTTACGACCTGCACGAGTTGGATCGGTCGGCGGACGAAGCACATCAGCCCCACCACGAACAGGATGTGGTCGAAGCCGAACAGGAGATGCTCGACGCCGAGCTCGAGGTAGGCCGGCACGGCCAGGCCGGCAGCCGACGCGGCGAGGATTACGAATGGCCCGTCTGGCCGGAGCAGATGGTCGGTCGCGTTTCCATCCGCCCACCGTACGCGGAGCAGGACGTCGGTCAGGGTCCTGGCGAGACCTACGATTTCCACGCGGGCACCAGCGAGACCCTCGTCGCCGCAACTGACCGTCCACCGCTCCAGCAAAACGGTGTCGGTGACGTCGGGGAGCGCTCGCGATGCCTCCACGCAGTGCGAGGGAAGCTGGGGTTCCAGCGGGAGTCGAAGGGCCAGGGTGGGATCCCCGCTCGGGAGGATTGGTTGTTTCCAGGTAATTTCCACCAGGCCGGCGTCGAGCTCGCGGAGCTCGAGATATGCCGGTCGCACCTCGTGGGCGTAGACCGCCGTGGGGCCGGAGCTAAGCAGAAGAAGCACCGCGGCCGCATGAAGCTGCATGGCCGAGATGTCAGCTCGTATCCGATTGACTCGCACCCAGATCTCCCACCTGCACGTCATACCGTTCCCGGAGCTCGTCGAACGCCGTTTGGTTCAGCTCGCGCCGTCGGTCCGCGAGCAAATCCTGAATCACCCGCTCGCGTATCTCGTCCAGCGGAAGCTGCTGGGCGTCGGCCCGGGCCACGACGCGAACTAGATGCACCCCATAGGCGGATCGGACCGGTCCGCGCCAGCCGTTCGGCGGCAGGTCGCCGAGTACCCCGGCGAAGTCGCTGCCGAAGAGCTCCGCAATCTCCTGGTCGCTCCGGTCGGCGTATTCACGCAACAGCATGAACGGGTCGCCTAGTTGCCGCCATGCGTTGGGAGGACCGGTGGTTAGCTGATCGAGGAGCATCGCGGCGTCCGCTTCCGGATCCTCCCGCCGATCCCGGCTCAGGTACACATGAACGAACGTGGTACGGCGGGGTTCGCGATACCGGTTGCCATGAGCCGCGTGATAGGCCACGACGGTCGCCTCATCCGGTGGATCGACGCCAACGCCATCTTCCAGCATGAACGTCATCTTTTGTGCGAGCCGACGGCGAACGATCGTGTCGTCACGATCGAGCCCAAGGCGGAGCGCCTCGCGATAGAGGATCTCTTCCCGGATCGCGTCGTTGACGAGCCCCCTCAGTTCCGCCTCGGTCGGTGGACGATCCCACTGGACGGTCCAGCGTTCCCGGATGCCGGCCAGCTGCAGTTCGCCAATCTCGATCGTCCGGGTCGCGCGGTCGTCGCCCCCTCGCCACCGGTCGAGCGTGAAGACAGCGCCACCAAGGAAGAGGAAAACCACGAGGGGGGTGACACCACGAGGTGCAGACATGGTTCGTCGGTCGGAAACGGCCAGATTATGTCATCGCCTAGCACGTTTCTGCGTTGGTCGGTCCCGTCTCCAGTCCCTTCGTTGGAGTCTTCAGGTTGACTGAAAGCCAACCATCCTTTGGTGGCGGGTTAGTTCCTTCAGTCACCACGCCGAGGAGTGTGCCGCGATTTCTCCTACGCCTGCGCCCGGTGCATTACTACGAGTTGTCCCAGGTGATAGGAGTTATGGTTCCCGATGATCAGGAGCTCTCGCAGCAGAGTGTGCTCCGGGTTACGCTGGAGCGGCGCCATGAGATCACGATCCGGGTCGCGTGCGATAGTGCGCAGGGCGTCGAGATCGGCCAGAAACTGCTCCACACTGGACCGCCACTCGGTCTCGGAGGCCTTGCCCTCGGCGGCCGGCCAGTACCCATCCGGGAACGTCAGCTCCTGGTAGTCGCCGTCGGAGACATAATCGAGGATGTCCCGCTGCGCGAGGCGCAGATGTTCGAGCAGTTGCCACGGCGTGTACGGTACGCCGGGCAGTGCGGCGTTGATCCGATCGAGCGGGAATCGTTCGAACAGTTCTTGCGGTCGGATATGCGCCTGGGCGCCGTCGAGCAGCCGACCGAGTTGCTCCCGGAGCACGTCGTCGCCATCCATCGTCAGTCCGGATTCTCCAACCGCTGGTAGATGCGCCCCACGGTCAACGGGTCTACACCGACGTTGCGGATCGGGATGCCGGTGTGACTTGTCAGGTCGATCGTGCGTGAGGCCTCCTCGACACTCACGCCCTCGCGATACTTTGTTTCGGTCTCCCGCCAGAGGTCCCGGTAGTAGTCCTGGACCACATCGATCCGTGAAAGATCGGTTACGGGCGGACCATGTCCGGGGACGAATACGTCGAAGTCGAGCGCCTTCAGGTTCTCGAGCGTCTGTGGCCACTCATCGACAAAGCCATCGCCCAGAAACGAGGGGCCGTTGAGTGCCATGTCGCCCGTGAATACCACTCCGTCGTCGGGAAAGTAGACGGCGACGTCGCCGCCGGTGTGCGCTCGCCCGAGGAACAAGATCTGGATCTCGCGATTGCCGCGATAGAGCGTCATCCGGTCGCTCATGGTGACCGATGGTGGCACTGGGGCGATTTCGTCGAAGTCTTGGACATGCGCGGCGAAGAGGTCGTAGTCAGCCTGCCGACGCGCCTGCTCAGTCGCGTCGGTTGCGTCGGCGATCTCTTCTTGCATCCGCTCCAGGCGTGCCTGGTTGCCGACCACGCCACGGGTATAGGTGGGTTCGTCGAGTGGCGCCGTGGCCAGCTTCTCGTAGGTGAACTCGTGTCCGATGATCGGGATGTCGGTGAACTCCTGGTTCCCGTGGGCATGGTCCCAATGGTGGTGGGAGTTGATGACGGCCGTGATCTGATTAGAGGTCAGCGTGCGCACCGAGGCGATCAGATCTCTCGCCTTTGAGGGTGTTACGTGCGAGTCGACCAACACAACATCGTCGTCGTTGATGATTACCAGCGCGTTGCTGTTGAAGACCGGAGCGGTGGTCTGCGCCAGGAAGATGCCGTTGCGCACTTCCGTGAAGCGGTGTGTGTCTGTTGTGGCCGGCTGCGCCGCGAGTAGCAGACCGCTGGCGGCGACCATGGTGGCTCCCAGCAGGATTCGCGCGGAGGGTCGTCGTCTGATCATGTTGGGATGCTACCAGGGAACCGGTCGCTGCGGATACGCACGCCCATGGACAGCGCCTGGTCTCAGCTCGCACAATATCGTCTGTGGTGTGATGGCCTTGCAAAGACGCGCGACATCTTCCGGCTGGGGGGCCCGTTCGGCGCTGCTGGTGCTGCTAGTGGCTTCTCCGGCGAGCTCGCAGGATCCGGCGACCGGTACGCCCAACTTTTTGAGCCCCCATGCCGGCCCGATTGCGGTCAGCGGAGGATTGGTCTACGTGGCCAACACGCCGGGGGCGACCCTGGATGTCCTCGACGCGGCGTCCCTCGAGCTCGTCGCGCGGGTACGGGTTGGCGTCGATCCGGTAGGCGTTGCCGTTCGACCTGATGGCCGGGAAGTCTGGGTGGCTAACCACGTGTCCGACGCGGTGAGTGTCGTCGACACTGACAGCTCTAGTCCGACCTACCTGCAGGTCGTGGCGACTGTGCAGGATCTCGATCCGGTGAGCCGGGGAACCCGCTTCGACGAGCCCGTAGGTGTTGTCTTTGCCAGCGACGAGAAAGCCTACGTCTCGTTGTCGTCGGAGAACGAGGTGGCTGTGGTGGACGTGGCAACGCGGTCGGTCGTACGCCGGCTGTCGATCACGGCCCAGGATCCCCGCGCGCTCGCCGTTCGGGGTAACCGACTGTTCGTTGCGCCGTTCGAATCCAACAACCAGACTCAGCTCTCCGGTTGTGTCGGGCCGATCGACGGCGAGCTATGTACTTTCGACGCGCAGGAGCATGTGGTCGACAACAACAACGTGTTGTCACTCGGGTATGACGCCGATATCGTGCGCCACCCCGCCGTGCCGGACCGCGACCTGTTCGTGTTCGATACGGCGACCGACGCCCTAGTCGAGGTGGTCGACACGGTTGGGACGTTGCTCTACGGCATGGCGGTCGATTCGGTCGGCCGGGTCTTCGTGGCGCAGACCGAGGCTCGCAACGACGCCAACGGCCGGGCCGGAACCCTGAAACATGGCTTGGCTGAGATGGGGAACCGCCCGTTTCTCAACCGCGTCACACGCGTTGATTGTGCCGGAGCCAGTTGCGGGCCGCCCGAGTTCCTCGAACTCGAGCCGCTGCCGCCGGCGGAGCCTGCCCCAGACGCCGCATTGGCCACGCCCTATGCCATCTCGGTCAGCGCCGATGACCGTACCCTCGTGGCCACCGCGGCCAGCTCCGACGTTCTCTTCACTCTCGACGCCGCTAGCGGGGCGGTGCTGGGCCGGGTCGCGGTGGGCGCGGTGCCCCGGGGCGTAGCGCTGGAGTCGGCCGCCGACGGTGCCGCCACGCGCGCCTGGGTGCTGAACGCCGTCGACAATTCCGTCTCGCTCGTCGACTTGACCGATCGGACGCAACCGCAACTCGCCGCGACAATCCCACTCGACGATCCGACCCACCTCGTGGTCAAGCTGGGTCGGGTGGCGTTCTCGACGGCCCGCGCGTCGACTGGCGGCACGTTCTCGTGTGAAAGCTGTCACCCCGACGGCCACACGGATCAGCTGCTGTGGGTGCTGGACACCCCTGTCTGCAATGTGGCCGGGTGCACCCAGGTGCCCCCGCGGTCGACCATGCCGATCCGGGGCCTACGCGATACGGCGCCGTACCACTGGGACGGGATTCCGGGCGATCCGTATGGGGGGCCGAACACCGCGAACATCGGAACATCGGTGACAGCCAGTTGCGACCCGCTGGTGCCAGAGAGCTGCACACGCCAGCTCTTGGACGGCACTCTCGCCACGACGATGTGCCTGGTTGACGATTGCCCGATCAATGACGAAGGATTGCCGGGTGCACTCGACGCCACCGAGCGCGATGCGCTGGCTAGGTTTCTCCTAAGCGTGCCGTACCCACCCGCCCAACGCCGTTCCTACGACAACGTACTGTCGACTACGGCCACCACCGGCTTCCGGGTGTTTCACATCGACGGCGTTCCCGGGGACCAGCCCGGCGATAGGGCGAACGTTTGTGGTAATTGCCATCGGCTGCCGTTCTGGGTCAGCACCAACACACCTGGTACCGGCATGGACGCGCCAACTTGGCGCGGAGCGTATGACCGTTGGTTGATCCTTCCGCAGGGGCGATGGAACGTGGTCGACCTGCGGAGGCAGAGTGAGCGCGATGCCGGGTTTCCTGAGCGGAACATGTGGGGTGCCGCGTTCGGAGTGCAGGTGCCGTTCTGGAACATGGTCACCGAGGGGAGCACGGGGTTCTCGGGAGCCTACGCCCGTACGCTGACGCTCAGTCGCTCGACGGCGACTGCCGAGCTGACCTCGGATTTGCTTGCTGCGCTGGAGTTGGCGGATCAGGAAGGTGCCGTGTTCCTCCAGGGAGAAGGGGTCTTCATCGAGCACGACACCGTCACCGCCGCCCGTTTCGCCTACGGTGCCGGGTTCTACCTCGAGCAGGATGGAGCCCGCCGCGCCTTCAGTCGTAGCGCTCTCGTTTCGATGGCCAGAGAAGGCGAATTTGTGGGTACCTTCATTGGTCGCGTAGGACCAAACGTCGATCTCGACCACCCCCAGCCGGCCTTGTGGACACTGGGACCAATCCAGGACCAACAGGGCCGTCAGGTTTTTCCGCGAGACTTCGGCGACGGCCGGGCTCTGCAGATCAGTGCTCGTCATGTGCAGCCCGGAGCCAAGCTTTTCGTCGATGGTCGCCGTGTTGACGGGACGCTCAGGTGTCAGACCGGTGTGCTGCCAAGTTGTACCAGCGAGATTATCGAAGTTGATCTGGCGCAGTCGCCGCCGGTCTCCGGCCTTCACTTCCTGCAGGTGCAGAACCCGGACGGGCTATTCAGCAATGAGTTCATCTTCCACCGCGCCATGGCGGCGACGGCCTCAGCTGTGTCAGCACCCGGTGACACCATGGCCGGGGTGGCCACTGACACCGTGCTCTTGAGCTTGCCCCGTATGCCCGTGGTGGACGGTGTGGTCTCTACCGCTGACGGTCTAAGGTTTGAGCTCGAGACGATGGCGGAGGGCTTCGAGGCGCCGGCACGCGCGGCGGTCGTGCCGGACGGCCGGGTGTTGGTGTCCGACGCGGCCGGGCGGCTCTGGTTTGTTGGCGCCGATGGTCAGCGGGCGCCCGCCCCGGCGCTGGTGCTGCCCGAAGTGCTGGTGCCAGGTGCCGGAGATGTGCCAGAGGTCGTCGTCGATCCGGCATTCGAGAAGTCAGGGTTCATCTACGTTCTGTATACCCGACAGTTGTCCGGTACGTCCCCGACACGTCAGCTTGTACGCTACCGTGCGGTTGAAGAGCGCTTCGCCGAACCCGCGGTACTGATCGATGCCTTGCCAGCCGGGCCCGGCGATACCGGGCGTCTGGCGATCGGCGGTGACCAGCAGCTATACGTGGCGCTTGGCGATGCCGGCACCGAACCGGCCGAGGCGGCAAGCTACCGCGGCAAGGTCCTTCGGATCGCACTGGATGGCACCACGCCGGTCGACAACCCATTCCTGTCCCCGATCTTCGCTGGGGGCCTCCGGCAGCCGCTGACCTTGGCCTGGCCGTCGGAGTCAGAGAGTCTCTGGGTCGCTGACCTGGACTCCTCGGGCACCCTGGGTATCACCCCGGTTACCGCCGGATCGGTCGCTCCCCGGGGATCTGCTGTCGCCTCTCTCGCCAGCGTCGAGAGTGGTAGCGGCCTCGAGGTGATGGCGGTGGCGTTCGCTGGAGCGGTCTCAGCAGCTCCTGTTTTTCGGGATCTCTTCCTAACGCGGCGGCAAGGTGCTTTCCTCGAACGGTGGCGCCTCGATCTGGAGACGCCCGGTCGAGTCGTTGCTTCCGAGCGTCTGCTGCGCGACCATGTGCCTCCGTTGATCGACGTTGAGGCCGGTCCGGATGGAACCCTGTACCTCATCACCGACAACGCGGGGTCGGCGGGGGCTGCACTGCTTCGGCTTACGCCGTTACTCGATTTCCCAGTCCTTACGTCGCCGGGGCGCCGCATCAGCCTGGAGAGCCGATGACCAGTCACTCTGTCCGGATGTTGTTCTTGTCGACATCGATCGTCGCCCTGTCGCTATCGGCCGTCACTGCTGCGGCGCAGGAGTCGGCGAGCGCCCACCCTGACGGAGAGTGGCCATTGGTTGGGGGCGACTGGTCCAGCTCGCGTCACTCGACACTGGACCAGATTTCAACCGCGACGATCGGAAGGCTGGGTGGCGCTTGGGTGAGGGAGTTCGATGGTGGGGCGGCATCCCGTGCCACCCCCGTCATGGCGGATGGCACGCTCTATCTGACCGCCGGCGCGAACGTCTTCGCCCTCGACGCGCGCACCGGTGACACCCGCTGGCGGTGGCAAACCCCGGAGGATCGGCCCCAGATGGTGCCCTCGTGGCAGGGTGTCGGGCTGAGCGATGAGCTGCTCTTCGTGGGACTACGCACCTCCGAAGTGGCAGCGATCGACCGCGACACCGGGGAGCTGGTGTGGGCCACGGCCATCGGGACCGTGCCACAGGAGATCGGCGAGATGGTGACCACCGCACCCATGTACGCGCGCGGACGTGTCTACGCTGGGGTGGCCAGCGGCGACAGCGGCGGACAGGGCCGCATCGTGGCGCTCGATGCCGAGAGCGGAGAGATCGACTGGACCTTCTTCATCGTGCCCCGGCCGGGCGAGTTCGGCCATGACACCTGGCCGCAGGACTCGAATACCTGGCAGATGGGCGGCGGCGGGGTCTGGCTCGTGGGCACCGTCGACCCCGACCTCGGGCTGGTCTACTTCGCGACCGGCAATCCGGTGCCGATGTTTGGGGGCGAGATCAGGGCCGGAGACAATCTGTTCACCGCGTCGGTCGTGGCGGTGGACACCGAGACGGGCGAGCTCCGCTGGCATTACCAGGTCGTTCGGCACGACGTCTGGGACGCCGACATCGCCACGCCGTTGCTGCTCTATGAGACGCAGGTCGACGGGCAGCCACGAAAGGCACTGGCCGCGATGCGTGCCGATGGCTTCCTCTTCCTGTTCGATCGGGAGACGGGTGAGCCGCTGCTGCCGATCGAGCAGCGCCCCGTGCCCCAGGATCCGGGACAGCTGACGGCCGCCACCCAGCCGTTTCCGATTGGCGCCGAGAGCATACTTCCCGACTGCGCGTACTGGCGCGACCGGGTGCCGCCGCCCTTTCAGCTGAACTGCAGCGGGTTCACGCCACCCACGGTGGACGCGCATACCGTGGTCGCTCCTGGTGCGCCGATCCCACGTGTCCGGGTGACGCCGATGTCGCACAGTCCACAGACTGGCTTCATCTATGCCCAGGGGGTGGCGCATGTGGGTCGCATCCGACGGTTCGCCGATCCGTGGCTGGTCAACACCGGCGACGTGCAGATCACGCTGCCGGACGCGCTGGGCATCATCGCCGCGGTCGATACGGCGACCGGCCGGGTGGTCTGGAAGCATGAGGTGCCGACCAGATTTCTGGGCACGAGCGGGCCGTTGACTACTGCGGGCGGGTTGATGTTCCGCGCGGCACCAGACGGACTCGTCGAGGCCTACGACGCGCGAACCGGGGACCGCGCCTGGACCTTCCAGACGGCGCCGGCCGGGGCGCTGATGCGACCGGGGCCGGCGATCACCTACGAACTCGACGGTCGCCAGTATGTCAGCGTTGCCATGGGGCGTGAGTTCTGGGCGTTTGCGCTCGACGGCGCGGTCGAGCCGCGGGGAGAGCCGCTCACCGATCTGTGGGCGGGTGTCCCGCCGCGCGGCCCCCGTCCCGAGGAAACCCAGGAGATCGAGACGGGGACGTTGCTCGAAAGCCCGGCCTGGGCCGTCGGCGGCCGGCGCTATGCCCTGGAGGAGCATCGCTTCAATCCGGTGCGGGCGCGGGTTCGCGCCGGTGTCCGGGTCCGGTTCCTCAACAGCGGGGAGATCCCGCACACGATCGCCGCCCGAGACGGTAGCTGGAGCACCGAGACCCTCGACCCGGCGACCTGGGGGTTCGTCACCTTCGATGAGCCCGGGACGTTCCTGTTCCACTGTGTCGAGCATCCGTGGGCCATCGGTGAGCTCACCGTCGAACCGTGATCGGACAACGTCTGCTGCTGGTTGGTGCGTTGTGGCTGTTTGTGGCTTCGAGGCCGGTGAGGGTGCCATCAGAGCGAGGACCGTATCTGCGATCCGGTATTTGGATTAAGCAGGGCGCGTGCGCGTTGGACCGGTCGAATACACGATCTATCCCGGTCCCGGCCTGACACATGTCCAGGCGGAGGGGCCGCTCCGCACTATGATCGGCCGGTGAGCGAGCCTGGAGCTGGCGAGGGTCCGCGGCGGTGGACATTGCAGACCGTGCTGGAGCGGGACCGTCTGTTCGTCGGGGCCGGTCTGGTCGGGGTCTCGGGCTTGGCGTGGATCTATTCGGTGTCTGGTGTTGGCCCGATGTCCGGGGAGATGCATGTGCCCCGTACGGCTGTGTGGGCTCCTTTCGACGCCTGGCTTGTCTTCGTGATGTGGGCGGTGATGATGGTAGCGATGATGGTCCCGTCGGCGTCCCCGGTGGTCATCGCTTTCGCCACGCTGCAACGACGGCAAAACACGTCAGCGCGAGTGTGGACGACGGTCGGCGCGTTTCTTTCCGGCTATCTCCTAGTTTGGACCGCGTTCAGTGGCCTCGCCACGCTGGCCCAGTGGGGGTTACAACGCGCGGCGCTCCTCACGCCGACTGGTGCGAGCGCGACGTCTTGGCTGGCCGGGGTCTTCATGGTGACGGCCGGCGCCTTTCAGTGGACGGAGCTGAAAACCTCCTGCCTTAGACACTGTCGTTCACCCTTCGCCTTCTTTTTGGCTTCATGGCGAGATGGTGTCGGTGGGGCGATTCGCATGGGGATCGAACATGGGGTGGTGTGCGTCGGATGTTGCTGGGCGCTCATGTTGTTGATGTTCGTAGCCGGTGTCATGAACGTGTACTGGCTGGCCGGATTGGCGCTCTTCGTGCTGGTCGAGAAGGTCGCCCCGGGTGGCGAGCGGTTCGGTCGCTGGGCCGGGTTAGGGTTGATCGGCTGGGGGGTCATGTTGCTCTCGGAAGCCGTGTAGCGGAGGTGTGATGGCGTTTCCCTGGCGAATCTCTGGCGAGATCGTACTGAGCTGTAATTGTGATGTGTTCTGTCCTTGCGTGATCTCGCTAGGGAAGGCGCAGCCGTCCCAGGGCGTCTGCCACACCTGGTGGGGGCTGCGGATTCATGAGGGACATGCCGGGGACGAGTCTCTCGACGGGCTCAACATAGCGGCGGTGATGGACATTCCCGGACCGTTGGCGCACGGCGACTGGGCGGTTGGACTCTACATCGACGAGCGAGCGACCCCGGCCGCGGTCGAGCGGTTGACCGAGATTCTCACCGGTCAGGCCGGAGGCACGACGGGGTGGTTCCGGATCGTGATCTCGCGCCTGCTCGGTACCCGCCAGGTGCCGATCACGTTCGAAGATACGGACAAGGGGTGGTCGGTCCAGATCCCCAAGATCATCGATGGCACGGTCGAACCGATCACTGGCGCGGCCGGGGAGGGTGAGACTCGAGTGACGAACTCGGCCTACTGGGTGGCTCCCGACGTGGTGGTGTGCTCCGGCACGCGGAGCCGATACCGCGACTGGGGACGCAACTGGGACCTGTCTGGACTGAGCGCCGAGTACGCCAAGGTAAAGTGGTCGGGCCCCTAGTCCTTTACCGATATGGCGGCGTGGCGGCGTGGCTTTGTCGGTCACAACCCGACTGGTTACTCCTTCCCCGCGCTTGGCCGCGCACCCGTCTCCCCAAGACACTGTGACCCGGCTGGTATTTCAGCAGGCTGCTAGCCGTCGAGGCGGAGTTGTTCCGAGAGCAGACGGATGTGGTCCGGTCCGATACCACAGCAGCCGCCGATCAGTCGCGCCCCGGCGGCCACCCAGATGCGCGCCTGTGTCAGGTAGGTCTCGGGCGAGATCACGTCGTTGAACTGCCAGTTGGGCATCACGAACTGGCCCGAGTGCCCGTAGGCACCGAGCGGTCCCGTCCATTGCTGCTTGACCACCTCGAGTGCTGCCGCCACGTCACGGGCTTCGGTGTGCATCACGCTCACGAGACTGCCACCCTCGGCGAGGACCGGTCCCAGCGCCGAGGCCAGCGAGCCACGGTACGTCTCACTGAACAGCGCGACCCCGTCCTTGTCGCGACGGGCCGTGAACCCGACCCAAACCGGTATCCCGGTGGCGGCTGCGGCACGGACGGCGGCCGCCGAGTAATCGAGGTCCCACATCATCTCTAGCAGGAGAAGGTCGGGATTCGCCTCGGCCAGCGCCTCGGCCTGTTCACGGAAGTTGGCTTCCGCCTGGGCTACCGGCACCATGTACTTCCGATCGAAGTGAATCGATGACATCGAGGCGGCGACGGCGATTGGCCGGTCGAGGTTGGTCCGCTCTCGCGCTTCGAGGGCCAGTTCCACCGCGCGGTGATTGAGCTCACGGAACTGGGCTGAGAGACCCGCTGGTTCGAGTTGGTGGCGAGCGGTCGAGAACGAGTTCGAGGTGATGATGCTGGCGCCGGCTCGGATGTAGTCCTGGTGGACCGAGCGTATCGTGTCCGGGTGGGTGACCAGCGCGGCCGCGCTCCAGGCAGCGCCATCCATCGGCACCCCACGCCGTTCGAGCTCAGTGCCGGTGGCGCCGTCGAGGAGGACGAGCTGCCTGTCGGCCAGACGCGCGCCCAGGGTTTCGACCACAGACATGACTAGACCGGGACTGTAACATGAGGCCCGTTGGCCGTTGCCGGACCGTTCGGCCTCGAGGAGGACGCAGATGATTAGGGTCGGAACCGTTGTGTTGTTTGTCGCCGTCGTGCTGGCGGCTGGGTGCGACAATCCCGCGACCACCGTGATGGCGCCTGGAGCCGATCCCCCTGGGTTCACCGAGTATGGCGCTCATCCATGCGAGATGGTCGGCGAGGTCGGCTTCGTGTGCGACATGATCAGTCCTGAGGACATTGCCCTAGTGCCCGATTCGGACTGGGCCATCGTGTCCGGGGCGCAGGAGGGTGGTCGGATCTACGCGGTGCACAAGGCCGACAAGACCGCGACGACGCTGTTCCCGGCGGCCGGCGCGGTCGAGCGGCTGGACGCGCGTACCTATCCGACTTGTCCCGGCCCGCTGGCCGAGGGTGAGTTCCGAGCACATGGTCTCTATCTGAAGGCGAGACGAGAAGGGCCGCACGTCCTGTATGTTGTCCATCACGGCACCCGTGAGTCGATCGAGGTGTTCGACGTGGATGGCGCTACCTCGCCTCCCACCCTGACCTGGGTCGGGTGCGCGCCGGCGCTGTCGATGCTGAGCCTGAACAGTGTGGTCGCTTTGCCCGAGGGTGGGTTCGCCACGACCAGCGCGCCGACCGACAACGTCTGGGAATGGCACACGTCAACCGGTTGGCGTCCGGTACCCGGGAGCGACGGGACGTCGCCCAACGGGCTCGAGATCTCGCACGATGGTCGCTGGCTGTACATCGCTGGCTGGGCTGAAGAGAAGTTGACGCGCATCTCTCGCGCACGCTCCCCTCTCGAGCGGGATGAGATCCAACTGGGCTTCCGGCCGGACAACCTGCGGATGTCGGTGGATGGGAGCGTCATGTGGGCCGCAGGGCATACCGACCGGGATGGGAACTCGATCACGCTCCCGAGGACGCCCCTGTCAGAGACGTCCAACGTGGCGGCCATCGATCCCGAGACGCTGGAGTTTCGGAGGATTCTTGAGCAACCGGCTATCAACGGGTTCGTGTCGTCGACCACGGCGATCCAGGTGGGAGACGAACTCTGGCTCGGTTCTTACCGCGGGGACCGGATGGCGTATCTGACGATGCCCGAGTAGCGCTGTGACCCATCCCAAACTAACGGCCTTGCTGCGTGCGGCGGAGCGGGTCCTGGTGTTCACCGGGGCTGGTATCTCGACGGGAAGCGGCATTCGCGATTTTCGCGGACCAAACGGCGTCTGGAAGGAACGTCAGCCCATCTACTTTCAGGATTTCATGACCTCGGATGCGGCCCGGGTCGAATATTGGGACGAGAAGTGCGAGGCGTGGCCGTCGTTTCGTGACGCGGAGCCGAACCGGGTCCATACCGCGGCCGCCGGTCTGGAGCGGGCGGGCAAGCTGGCCATGGTCGTGACCCAGAACGTCGACGGTTTGCACGGCAAGGGCGGTACGTCACCAGAGCGATTGGTTGAACTGCACGGCACCAACACCGCCATCGAGTGCATGACCTGTCACGAGCGCAGCGACCCCGAGTCGCACGTGCAGCGGTTTCTCGAGACCCGCGCGGCGCCGCTGTGTGCGTGCGGCGGCTACCTGAAGCCGGCCACGGTCAGTTTCGGGCAGAATCTGGCACCCCAGGATCTTGAGCGCTCCGCGCGCGCCGCGGCCGAGGCCGACTTGGTGATTTCACTGGGGTCGACCCTGTCGGTGTACCCGGCGGCCGGGGTTCCACTGACGGCGGCCCGACGGGGGGTGCCCTATGTGGTGATCAATCGCGGGGCGACTGAGCACGACTCGGACCCGGCGGTTACCCTCCGGCTCGACGGAGATGTCGTTGAACTGTTCCCGCTTGCGGTGGATGTGGCGCTCGGTTTACCTGCCTAGCGATAGGCACTACCGCTCGGAGTACTGACCGATGTGGTCGAGCAGCAGGGCGTTGAGCTGGTCCGGCGCCATGTCCGGGATCCAGTGGTTGATCCCTTCAAGGATCTCGAACCGATACGGCCCATCGACATATTCGCCCGTGAGCTCGGCCCCATCGCGGCAGAGGGCAGTGTCGCCGTCACTCCACACGAACATGGTGGGTACGGTGATGCTGCCGAGCGCCGGGGCAGTCGGCTGGCGGTTCTCGATATTGGCTCGATACCAGTTGAGTGCTGATCCGAGCGCGGGCTTGGTGCCCAGTACCCGCACGAACTCCTCGATCGCGTCTGCCTCCATGCCGGCGTAGACGCCCCGGAGGCCGGCGGCGTTGTCGGCCAGGAAGCCGTCCTCGGAGTTGGGCTGGACGAACATGTCGAAGTAGGCCGAGGCGGCGGGCTGGCAGGACTGAGGGTCGGCCAGCACCCGGGCGAAGGCGTCGAGGTGGGGTACGGAGATCGGCGTGACCGAGATCACCCGATCTGGGATTTCCGCCGCGACCCCCCAGGCCACGATGGCGCCCCAGTCGTGGCCGACCATGTGAAAGCGCTCGGTCCCGAGCGCGTCGCTCATGCCGACGATGTCTGCGACCAGCAGATCCAGCGTGTAGTCCTCGACGGTCTCGGGTCTAGCTCCGGCCGAGTAACCGCGCTGGTTCGGGGTTACGACCCGGTAGCCGGCTGCGGCGAGCGCCCGCTGCTGGTGGCGCCACTCATGGTTCGTCTGGGGAAAGCCGTGGAGCATGAGCACGAGCTCACCGTCGTCGGGTCCGGAGGACCGGATGTCGAACGTCAGGTCGCCGACTGACAGCTGATTGTCGACGATCGTAACCGGCTCCGGCTCGACCGGAGCAGGGTCACTGGCTGCCGAGTCCGCGGCCGCCGGGTCGCCCGACCCGCCGCAGCCGGCGAGGGTCAGAAGAAGCGTGCTGAGCGAGGCGAGCGTTCTGAGGTGAGTGCGCATGGCGCACAGTCTATCCCCGCGCGTGGCGAGTGCGTTATCGCCGAGCGGTGACGATATGATCCCGAGCGTGAAGATCGCGACCTGGAACGTGAACGGCCTGCGGGCCCGACTCGGCTTCCTGTGCCACTGGCTCGATGCCCGGCAGCCGGATATCGTCGGTCTCCAAGAGCTCAAACTCGACGATGCCGAGTTCCCGCACGACGAGATCCGCGCGGCTGGCTACCATGCGGCGCTGTTCGGTCAGAAGGGCTGGAACGGGGTCGCCGTGCTCACGCGGGATCCGGCGACCGTCGTCCAACGCGGTCTCCCGGGTCAGGAGGGGTTCGGTTCACGCCTCATCACGGTGACGGTCGGCGATCTGTCGTTCACCACCGTCTACTGCCCGAATGGCAAGTCGGTCGAACACGACGACTACCCGCGCAAACTGGAATGGTTTGAGAGCCTGACGGCGTACTTCGTCGATGCCCACGATGCGTCGCAGCCGACCATTCTGTGCGGCGACTTCAACATTGTGCCGGCGCCGATCGACAGCTGGAACGAGGAGGCGATGCATGACCGTATCTTCCACACCGACGCCGAACGGGAGCGCTATCAGCGTCTTCACACGTGGGGGTTCACCGACCTCTACCGGCACTACCTGCCAGACACGCAATTCTTCTCATGGTGGGACTATCGGGCCGGTGCGTTCCACCGGAACCACGGTCTTCGTATCGATCTGATCCTCGGGACCGTCCCAGTGGTGGAGCGGGTCCGCCATGTGGAGGTGGATCGGGACTATCGCAAGAAGAAGGAAGGGTTGACTGCCTCCGATCACGCCCCGGTGATCGCCGAACTGGAGTAGGTCGACCAGCCGTCGCTCCGGGAGCGGTTCGAGCGGGTCGTGGTCCTGCTGCGTGTGAAGGGGCATCGATGAAGGCGTGTGTCGCCGCCGCGCTCGGCGACGTGGCCTCTTGCGGACCACCGACGACGCCGGTTCCCTCACCAATCCGATGGAGGAAGCCGGTGGCCTGTTCAGCATCGCGGTCGGGCACGGTCAGCCCGACGTGGTCAAGCTGCTGCTCGACCTCGGCTTTGACCCCGACGAGCGCATCTGGGCGGTCGAGCAGGACGTACCTGAGTGGGCCCGGCCCGCGGTGTGGGCGAGGATGATGGGCACGATGGGATCGTGGCCAGACTAAAGGGTGAGGTTGACTAAACGTACTGGAGGTGCGCTGTCGCTGAGTCTTGCCGCGGGTCTGGCGGCGTCAGCGGTGGTCGCGCAAGGCCCCGACCTGCGATGGTTCGATGTCGACCGGTCGACGGTCACGCTGCAGGTGCTCGGTCCCGGCGACAATGTGGCGCTCGTCATGGACGCGCCGCTGACCGAGGGGTCGGTGGAAGACACCGAGAACCCCCACCTTGCTCTGGTCATCGATGTGGCCGGGCTGAGGGTGGTCGATGCTGCTCGCTCGACCGCCCAGCGTCAGGCGCTGCTCGAGCGGGTGATTGGTCTCGACGGACTCCACGGCGTGCGCTACACCCGTGTCACCTACCACTCTCTCTCGATTGAGCAGCCAGGTCAGGGTGTGTGGCTGATTCGCGGCGAGCTTGAGCTGAACGGCCGGTTTCTGCCGCTCGACGCCAGGGCCGAACGTGACGGGGACCGGTTTACCGGGTCAGCGCGGTTCGTGCCGGCCGACTTCGGCGTGGTGCCGATGCACTTGGGTCTCGCTGCCGGGCTGGTCGGTCAGGCGGTGGCGGTGGAGTTCGACGTCGTTCTCGAAGCTCAGTAGAAGAGGCTCACAACCCAGCGAGGGCCGCCTGTGCACACTCGTGGGCGACGGTGACATACCGGGCGACCGTGTCCGTACCCACCACGTAGGGGTGTGGACCACCGGGCTGTCGGGTGGCTAGGGCCGGGATCTTGGTCTTGGACCCGTCGAAGTTCGTGTGATTTGCGATCAGCACGTCGGCGCCAGCCTCCTCGACGATGTCCCGGAACCGCTCCGCCGAGTCGGTATACATCTGCAACCGCTCCCGGTCGGGACCGAAGTTGAACGCAGTGCCGCCCCAGGCCGCGGCTAGATGCGAGCGGCCGCCGTCGCGGACCGGGACCAGCGTGGAGATCGTGCCCTCGGTGTGACCAGGGGTGAGATAGAGCGTCACCGTGGTGTCGCCGAGTGACAGCCGCTGTCCATCGGTTGCGACGATGTCCCGCTTCGGTTTCCAGGCGGGGTTTCGTTCATCGAGCAGATCCCAATCGGCCGCGCCCATGACCACCTGACTACCAAAGCGCTCCTGCAAGAGCTTGGCGCCCCCGGCGTGATCCAGGTGGGCGTGGCTGACGACGACGTACTTGATGTCGGCTGGATCGAAGCCCATGGTGGTCAGGCCGTCGATGACCTCGTCTTCGACCGAGTAGTCGAAGATGGCGTCGATCAAGATGATGCCGTCCGAGGTGGTCACCGCCCAGGCCGAGTAATCGGTCATTCCCACGTAGTACAGGTTATCGAACACCTGCACCGGCTCGGCGTACCAGGACTCTCTGGGTGGAGTTGGTCGCGGTCCACGGCGTGCGGTCCGCGGTGGTCGTGGAGCCGCGATGCGTTCCGCTTCGGCGCAGATCCGATCGAATAGCAGCACATGGTCGTTGCCGGCCGCCTCGCGGGCTGCGTCGAGGTGTCGTTGAACGTCGGGCAACTGTGACAGTAGGGGAACCGTCGCGAAGCCGAGCGCGAGTACGGTGGCGGTGGCCAAACGTCTCACTGTGTCCTCCAGTCGGATGCTAGCGGCCGAGCAGGCCCTAGGGCGCTGCGGTGAACAGGTCGAGGTCGATCGACCGTGCCATGGCTGCGTAGCCGAGCACGTTCGGGTGGATACCGTCGCAGTCGTAGATCGGCTCGACCAGGTCGTTGTCGCCGTCCGCCTGCATTACGGCGTCGAAGTCGAGTACGCCGTCGAGGTCGTCGTTATTTCGGATCCAGTCGTTGATCTGATGGCGGGCCGCGTTCCTCGCCGGGGTGAAGCCGAGGTTGGCCGGAAGGCCACGTGGCACCGGGTTGCGCGGGATGATGGTGGACGCGATCACCGTGAGGCCGCGGTCTTTCGCTCGTTGCATCAGCGTGTCTAGCCCAGCGATGACCTGGTCCGCTTCGGCGTCGCGGCGCAGATCATTGGTGCCGAGGAATAACACGACGTGGGTGACACCGGCCAGGTCGAGCGCGTCGCGATCGAACCGTTCGAGTCCGGGCGGGCTTCCCACCGGTGGTACTCGGATGACGGTGTTACCGCCGATGCCGGCGTTGACCATGGCCAGACGGGCGCCGCCATCACGCTCACGCAGCCGCGTGTAAAGGACGTCCTCCCACCGGTCATAGCCGTCTACCGTGGCGCAGGAGCCATCGGTGATCGAGTCGCCGAAAGCGACGATCGCGCCACGCGCTGAAGACGAGTGAACCTCTATGGCCGAGAGCCAGTGGATGCTGTTCGTCGTGTCGAGGAATAGGTCCAGCTCGACGGCGGTTGTCAGGTCACCGGTGCCTGGTTCGGTGACATATGACGTAGTGAGTCCATTGCTGTGCTGGCTGCTCCGGACGTCGGTGCCGCGCACGTGCAGGCTAATGGCCAAACGTTGCTCGGCCTCCACCGGCAGCGCTAGCGGGTCACTCACCACCAGTCCACCGGGAGGAATGGTTACCGACGGGCTGGCGCTGAATCGAATCGGACGGACAGAGTTGGGGACGAGTGCCGGGCCGCTGGCCTGGAGACCGATCGTTGCCGCCCCGATGTCGAGTGGTGCCTCGCCGAAGGTGTTTTCAAGTCGGATCCGAACTTGGTCGCCGGCAACCGTAGTCCGGGCGATGAGCCGAATCGTGGCGTCGGTCATCGACCAGGTTTCAGGGGAGGCGCTCTGCATCGATGAACTCCATGCGGCGACCCAGTCCTGCGCCTCGGCCGAGCTGACGGCCGTGAGCGCAAGCGCGCCAGTCGCGACTAGGTGTCGAGCGAAGGAGGTGGTCTGCATGGGCTGAGCATGCGGGATGCCGCGGTCAGCGTCAAACTCATGTGCGCTGGGCCGAGGAGACGAAGAACGCGGCATTGACCGGCGGTGCCGTTCCCGCCTATGGTGCCCTCATCATGCGCTGTCTTGGCTACGCGACGGTCGCAGCGGCTGTGCTGCTGCATGCGGGTGTGGTCAGTGCCCAGACGGTCGCGGTTTGGAGCCCTTCGGGATACCCGAACCTGCAGGGTCTCTGGACCAACTCGACCACCACTCCGCTCGAACGTCCTGATACCGTGGCCGGGCAGCAGACCTACTCCGAGGAGGAGGTGGCCGCCATCGACGCGGCCAACGCGGGACGGGCCGATCGGGAGCCGGCCGCGGGTGACCCTGGTAGCTACAATGAATACTGGTGGGAGCGCGGGACGGCGCTGGCGCGTACGTCGCTCATCGTGGATCCTGACGACGGACGCTTACCGTTCCGCACGGCCAAGGGTGACCGCCGCGCGGCGTGGGCGCGCGGTACCGACAGTTGGGCAGATCGGAACCTGTCGGAACGTTGTCTTACTCGCGGCGCCCCGAAACGTCCCGGTGGCTACAACAACAACTACATGATCCTGCAGACCGACGACTACGTCGTGATCTACCAGGAGATGATCAACGAGGCTCGGATCATTCCGATCGATGGGCGCCCTCACGTCGACGACCGGATTCGGTTATGGATGGGTGACCCCCGCGGACGCTGGGAGGGAGATTCCCTGGTGGTCGAGACCCTGAACTTTCGAGACGAGATCTATCAGAATGGGTTTAACTGTTGCCCGGGTGCGGGAGGGGCGCTCGCCACGACCGAACGGTTCACGCGGGTCGACGACGACACGATTGAGCACCGGTACACGGTCGACGACCCCGAGTCCTATACGCGTGCGTGGACGGCGTCGATTCCGATGCGGCGGTTTGCCGGACCGCTGTTCGAGTATGCCTGCCATGAAGGTAACTACGGCATGGAGAACCTGCTCCGCGGGGCTCGGGTGCAGGAGCAGGAGATTCGACGCTAATCGGTCGGGTTGCGACGTTTCGCGGTACCAACCAAGGAGGAGAGATGCGTAAGCGTGCCATGCGGTCGGTCTTTGCGGTGGCGCTCGTCGCCCTCGTCACGCTTCCCGCGGCGGCTCAGACCGCGCCGACGACGGCCTGGGGCGACCCGGATCTTGGAGGTATCTGGGACTTTCGTACCATTACCCCGTTCCAGCGACCTGAGAGTCTCGGCAACCAGGAGTTCCTCACCGAAGAAGAGGCGGCAAACCTCGAGCAGGAAGTCGTCGACAGGAACCAGGAGCTGCTTGAGCGTCCAGCCGAGCGGACCGAGGCGGCCAATCAGGTGGACCGCCGCGGTGATGGCACCCCAGGCTTCTACAATAACTTCTGGCTCGATAGCGGTACCCAGACCGTCGCTACTCGACGCACGTCGCTCATCGTCGATCCCCCTAATGGCCGGCTGCCCGAGATGACCCCGGCGGGACAAGCAAGGGCTATGGAGGCCCGCGCCTACCGGGAGGCTCATCCGGCTGACTCCTGGACCGATCGGACCGCGGCCGACCGCTGCCTACTCGGTTTCAACGCGGGTCCGCCGCTGACGCCCGGCGGCTACAACCAGAACCTACAGATCTTCCAGACTCCTGACCATGTCGCGATGGTGACCGAGATGGTGCACACGGTCCGAATGGTGCCGCTCAACGAGCGACCGCTGTTGCCGGAGCACATGGCCCAGTGGTCGGGCGAGGCGCGCGGGCATTGGGAGGGCGACACGCTGGTCGTCGAAACCCGTAACTTTAACCTCGACCGTCGCTGGCGCAATACCACCGACAGCCTGGTGCTCACCGAGCGCTTCACCCGGATTGACGACGGGACGCTTGAGTACCGCTACACGGTGAACGATCCGGAGACCTGGGTGAGCCCATGGACCGCGTCGATTCCGCTGCGACGCACCGATGTGCCGATGTACGAGTACGCCTGCCACGAAGGTAACCTCAGCATGGATGGGATCCTGGCGGGACACCGCGCCGAGGAGCGTGAGGCGGGACAGTAGGAGCACCGACGTGAGTCCGAGGGTGAATCGCCGAACGGCGGTCAGGATGCTGGGTGCGGGGGCCGCGGGCACCGCGCTGACGACGATCGGTTGCGGCGGGGCTCCTGTGCCTCAGGAGTCGGCGTCGGTTGCAACCTTGCCAGAAGACCAGCCGCGGCCGGTAGAGTTTCCTGACGGCGCAGTCGTTCGCACCGTGCTGGAGGACATCGACCCTCGCGTGCTTGGCGCGGGCGCGACGCTCTTTCACGAGCACCTGTCATTCGACTTTAGAAGTCCACCGCCTGAGCCACGGGCACCGGACACGCCATTTCCGCCCGCGCCGACCAACGACGAGATGGTCGGTCTGATGGTCGAGGAGCTCGAGATGGCAGCGTTCGACGGGGTGAGCTGCATCGTCGATTCCTCTGTCGGTCCACGCACGCCGCAGCAGCTCGAGAACCTCCGATTGATGGCCGAGCGGTCCTCGGTGAGGATCGTCACTGGCGGTAGCTATTTCCTCCAGCGTAGCTATCCGGCGGAGTTCGGTACGCTCCCGGCCGAGGAGATTGCGGCCCAGCTAGTTCACCAGGCAGCTAACGAGCGCTGGGGCGCTCTCGGCGAGGTCGGAACCTCGTTTCCCGAGATGCACGACGGCGAGCGCACCATGCTCCAGGCCGTCAGCCAGGCGCATCTGGAGACCAGGCTCCCTATCTTCACGCACGTGCCGCACGAGAGTTGCCCGACCTGCGCCATCGAGCAGCTCGACATCTACGAGGCGGCTGGCGTCGACCTGGCTCATCTGTGTATCGGCCACCAGTCGACCATCAAGGCAGACGATGATCCGGGGTGGCAGACCCATTTGGAGATCGCGCGCCGGGGGGCGTTCATCGGGTTCGACACGGTCGGCCACGAGATGAGCGCATCGTTCATCCCCGAGCGCGTGAAGGTCGACATGGTGCTCAACGCCATCGAGGCTGGCTTCGAGGACCAGATCTTGCTGTCGTCCGATTTCGCCAACACTACCCAGATCAAGGCCAACTGGGGCAACGGGTTCTCCACCGTGCTGATCCAGTTCGTCCCGAAGCTCCGCTACTACGGTGTCCCGGACGAGACGCTGCAGAAGATCCTCGTCGACAACCCTCGCCGCTGGCTGGCCTACACGCCCACCTAGTCGACGTCCCCCCGGCATGCTCACGCTGTTCGGGATCCTGACCGTCGTTACGCTGCTTGTCCTCGTGCTGGCACGGATCACGTCCGTGCTGGTCGCCCTGGTGCTGGTACCACTGGCCACAGGGCTGCTGGCTGGATTGGGTAGCGACGTTGGGGTCTTCGCGCTCTCCGGTGTCGAATCGGTCGCCGGCACTGCGACCATGCTCGGGTTTGCGGTGCTGTACTTCGGACTGATGAACGACGCGGGGCTCTTCGCGCCGCTCATTCGCGCCGTGGTGCGGTTCGGAGGAGCCGACCCGGTGCGGATCGTGATGGGCACCGCCGTCGTGGGAATGCTGGCCCATCTGGACGGGTCGGGCGCGTCGACCTTCCTCATCGCGATTCCTGCGTTGCTGCCGATCTACGACCGGCTCGGGCTCGACCGCTCGGTGCTCGCGGCCACGGTAGCCCTTTCGGCCGGCACCTTGAATGTAGTGCCCTGGGGCGGGCCGACATTGCGCGCCGCTACGGTTCTGCAGGTGGATGTGCTCGATCTGTTCCGGCCGCTGCTACCTGCTTTGGTGGCGGGGCTGGTGACCGTGCTCTCGCTTGCCGCGTGGTTGGGCCGTTCGGAACGGCGTCGCTTGGCCGCGGCGGGTACTCCCGCCGTCGAGATGAACCCGACGACGGCACCAGAGCCCGAATCCGCTCCGGTCCCGCGCGGGCTGTTCGCCTTCAATGTCGTCCTGACTGTTCTGGCCCTAGTGGGCCTGGTCCAGGCGGTACTGCCGTTGCCAATTATCTTCATGACCGCGTACGCGGTGGCGCTGGTCGTGAACTGCCCCGCACCGCAAGCACAGCGAGACCAGTTGGTGCGACACGCCGGTCCTGCCATGACCATGGTCGGACTGATCCTGGCCGCCGGAGTGTTCGCTGGCATCCTCCGCGAGTCGGGCATGATCACGGCCATGGGGCAGTCGCTGGTCGATGCATTGCCGGCCACGCTGACCGGGCATCTGGCCACACTGACGGCGCTGACCGCCATGCCGCTGAGCCTCGCGTTCGACCCCGATTCGTTCTACTTCGGTGTGCTTCCGGTCATCGCCAGTGCCGCTGACATCGCTGGAGGAAGCGGCGTCGAGGTGGCCCGTGCGGCGCTGCTGGGGCAGATGACTACCGGTTTCCCGGTCAGTCCCCTGACCCCGGCCACGTTCCTCCTGATCGGCATGAGCGGCGTGGACTTGGCCGACCACCAGCGGAAGACCATACCGCTGGCTTATCTCGTCACGCTCGTCATGAGCCTGGTCGCCCTTGCCACCGGTGCGTTTTCGTTCTGACCAGACGGCTTGTCCAGATGTGGTCTCCGGCGGAGAATGGCGAGGTGGGAACCATCCGGATCGGGGGCGGAGCTGGGTACTCGGGTGATCGGATTGAGCCGGCGGTCGAGCTTGTAGACCAGGGCCGCCTCGACTATCTCATTTTCGAGTGTCTGGCTGAGCGGACCATCGCGCTGGCCCACCTAGCCCGGCTGCGGGATCCGGCGTGCGGCTACGACCCTCTGCTCGACGAACGGATGCGCGCCGTCCTGCCAGGCTGTCACGCGCAGGGCGTGCGGATTGTCACCAACATGGGCGCGGCGAATCCTTTGGCCGCACGCGACCGGATCGTCGCGCTGGCCCGCGAGCAGGGGCTCGATGGACTCCGAGTCGCCGCAGTTATCGGAGATGAGATCACTGCGCTGGCGGCGGAACAGGAACTCACGCTCCAGGAAACCGGGCGCCGTGTCTCCGATCTTGGCGACCGGCTCGTGTCGGCGAACGCATACCTTGGAGCCGAGCCGATGGTCGCTGCGCTCGAGCGTGGGGCCGATGTCGTTGTGACGGGCCGGGTGGCCGACCCATCGCTGGCGCTCGCTGCCCAGATGCATGCCTTCGGCTGGCGGCCCGACGACTGGCCGCGACTCGGGGCGGGTACGGTGGTCGGGCACCTCGTGGAGTGCGCCGGGCAGATCACGGGCGGCTACTATGCCGACCCTGGCGTGAAGGACGTCCCTGGGCTGGGTCGACTCGGGTTCCCGATCGCCGAAGTGGACGAGCGCGGCTCGGCGGTGATTACCAAGGTGTCTGGTTCCGGCGGCATTGTCACCGAGCACACCTGCGCCGAACAGCTGCTCTACGAAGTACACCAGCCGGATCGCTATCTCACCCCAGACAGCAGCGCGGACTTTTCCAGGGTTACCCTGGCCGAGGTCGGACCTGACCGGGTGGCGGTAACTGGTGGTACCGGCGGTCCGCGACCCCAGGCGCTCAAGGTATCGGTTGGCTATCGCGATGGGTACGTGGGGGAGGGGCAGATCTCCTATGCCGGGCCAGGCGCCGTGGGGCGGGCCCGTCTGGCCGCCGACATCGTGCGTGAGCGGCTCGAGTTGATCGGCGTTCAGCCCCGGGAGCTTCGCTGCGATCTGCTCGGGGTGAACGCGTTGCACGGCAATGCGTCAGCACTGGCGCACGCCGATCCAAACGAGGTCAGGCTCCGCGTTGTCGCTCGCACCGATACCCGTGACGAGGCGACCCGGCTCGGCGGTGAGGTCGAGACCCTGTTAACCAACGGTCCCGCTGGTGGTGGTGGGTCGACCCGGAGCGTACGGGAGACGGTCGGTATCGAGTCGGCGTCGATCGACCGCCAGCTGGTGAGGCCGGCCGTCGAGCTGGCCAAGGTGTAGTCCCATGCTCTTGCACGCGCTGGCCCATACCCGCTCTGGTGACAAGGGAAACACTGCGAATCTCTCGGTGATCGCCTACGAGAAGTCGAACTACCCGCGTCTCGCGCGCTATCTGACCGCCGAACGAGTCAAGGCGCATTTGGCTCCGCATGTTCGGGGTGCGGTAGAACGCTACCTGATGCCTGGGGTCGGTGCCCTCAACTTCGTGCTCCACGATACGCTCCGTGGAGGCGTCACCCGTTCGCTGGCCATTGATCCCCACGGAAAGTCACTCGGCTCAGCTCTGTTGACGCTCGATATTCCGGACGATGCCTGAGGCGCGCGCGGGCGACGAGTGCGGTACTATCTGACCTACGAATTGCTGACAGACCCCTGGAGACCCTGATGTCTAGATCCCGCGCACGCACCCTTTTGCTGCTGGTGGCCGTGGCCTTGGTGCCGGCCGCCGCTCTGGCTCAGACCGATCGGATCATGCCGATGCGGACCCCAGACGGACAACCGGATGTGTCCGGTACCTTTACCTTTCGCACCTTGACGCCACTCGAACGCCCGTCGGATCTGTCTGACCAGGAGACACTGAACGTCGAAGATGCCGCGGCCTGGGAAGCGCGGGAGCGGACGCGCCGCAACCGGGATCTGTTCGACCCTGAGAGGGGCGCGCTGTTCTATCGGCCGCGGACGGAAGGCGGCGTGCTGTCCTACAACGAGTTTTGGTACGAACGCGGGGTGGAGATGACGGCCGACAAGCGGACGTCACTCATCGTTGACCCACCCAGCGGCCGCCGTCCGCCGAGAGTGGAGCGTTCGCCGGAAGAACAGGCCGCAGCCCAGATGCGTGCCGCCTACCGACGGGAGCACATGTACGACTCCTACGAGAATCGGAGCACCGGTGATCGCTGTCTGATGGGCTTCAACGCGGGGCCACCGATGACCTCGGCAACTTATAACAACAACGCGATGATCTTTCAGGCGCCAGGCTATGTCGCCATCCTAAATGAGATGGTGCACAACGTCCGGATGATCCCGATCACCGAGTCGGGCGAGGAGGAGACAGCGAAGCCGCCGTTCGACCAGCGGAGCGGTGTGTCCCGCGCCCACTGGGAGGGTGAGACTTTGGTGATCGAGACCACGCAGTTTGCGGGTGGAAGCAGCAGCCTGAGCTCGACCAACATGCATTTGGTGGAACGATTGACCCGGATTGATCCGGACACGGTGGCCTACGAGTACACTGTGACCGACCCGACCGTTTACACCGCTCCCTACACCGTGATGATGCCGTTCCGGCGCACCGACGGACCGCTCTTCGAGTACGCCTGCCACGAGGGTAATATTGGCCTCTTCGGAATTCTCGCCGGTGCCCGGGTGCAGGAGGCGCAGGGGATCCCGCTGCGGCCATAGCCCGGTCGAGGTCCGACGAGCCGACCGGTTGTGATCCGAGAGGAACGCTGATGAGTCATCGAACCTACCTGGTGTTGTTGGCCCTGTTCGCGCTGTTGTTAGTGGAGGCGACCTCGGCATGGGCCCAGGCCCCGCCCCGAACCGGGTGGGGGCAGCCGGACCTTCAGGGGATTTGGGACTTCCGGACCCTGACCCCGCTCCAGCGGCCGGACGATTCCTCCGAGTTCCTCACCTCCGAGGAAGCGGTGAGTCTCGAGCGGGAAACGGTGGCTCGCAATCAGGAACTGCTCGAGGCGCCGCCGCGGCGAACCGAGGCAGGTGGAAACGTCGGTGGATACAACAACTTTTGGATGGACCGGGGCACGACGGCGATCGAGACCCGCCGCACCTCACTGGTGATCGATCCCCTCGACGGCCGGCTGCCGGATCTCACCGAGGTCGGCCGGGAACGGTCCGAGGCCTGGCAGACCTATCTGACGGAGCACGGCGCCGACTCCTACACCGACCGCAACACGTCAGACCGTTGCATCGTCGGGTTCAACGCCGGACCACCGATCACCCCGCTGGCCTACAACCAGAACATGCAGCTGTTCCAGACGCCCACCCACGTCGTGATTTACACCGAGATGGTGCACACGGCTAGGATCGTGCCGCTCGACAGTCGGCCGACGCTCGACGAAGGTGTGCGTCTGTGGTCTGGCGATTCCCGAGGGTACTGGGACGGCGACACGTTGGTGATCGAATCGACCAACTTCAACGCCAAGCGGAAGTGGATCCCGTTGGCTGGGGTGGGGGGGGGCGTGTACACCACCGAGCACATGACCCTGATCGAGCGTCTACGGCGCCTCGATGACGACACCCTCGAGTACACCTTCACGGTTACCGACCCCGAGACCTGGAGTCGTCCATGGACCGCGTCGATGCCGATGCAGCGGACCGACCAGCTGCTCTATGAGTATGCGTGCCACGAGGGGAACTACAGCATGGAGGGGATCCTGGCTGGGGCCCGGGTTCTTGAGCTTGCCGAGGGAGGCCAGTAGGCGGCCGGCGGACCAGACCGTTGCGTCTTTCTATCATCGTTCCCGTGTACAACGAGCGGGACAGCATCGCCGACCTGCTCGCTCAGGTGATGGCTGCGGACGTCGAGAAGCAGCTGGTGGTGGTTGACGATGGGTCGACAGACGGGACCACGGAGTGGCTGGAGGAGTGGGCGGCTGACCAGCCGGCCTGGGTGCAGTGCCTGCGGCACCCCAGGAATCGGGGCAAGGGTGCTGCAGTGCGAACAGCCCTGGCCGCGGTGACGGAGGACTGGGTCGTCATCCAAGACGGCGACCTCGAGTACGACCCCCGGGACTATACCAAACTGCTCGAGGCAGCGAGGTCGACTCCAGCAAAGGTCGTCTACGGTTCGAGGTTTCTGGGCGGCAATCCTGGGATGTTCTTTACCCAGCGGGCGGGCAACGTCATCCTGACTCGGCTGACTAACCTGCTCTACGGCTCGTCGCTCACCGACATGGAAACCTGCTACAAGCTGTTCGCGGCCGAGGTCGTGACCGGGTTATCGCTGACCTCAGACCGGTTCAACATCGAGCCGGAGTTGACGGCCAAGGTGCTCCGGGCCGGCCACCCGATCGTGGAGGTGCCGATCAGTTACGCCGGTCGTGCCTATGTGGAGGGGAAGAAGATCAACTGGAAAGACTTCGTGTCCGCTGTTTGGACACTGTGCCGATGGCGGTGGTGACGGTCCGGAGACCGTCACCACCCACCTCGAGGCCGCGCTAGCGGCCCTGCTTGTCGAGATAGCGCTCGTTGGTGAGCGCGTGCTCCATGGCGTAGTTGCCTTCGTGGCAGGCGAACTCGTAGATCACGCCGGTGCCTGGCGCCGGCCGCATCAGCATCCGAGCGGTCCACGGAGCGGTCCAGGTTGATGGATCGTTCACCGTGTACTCGTACTCGAGCATCTCTGGGCCCACCCGGGTGAACCGTTCGGTGATTTGGGCGTCGGTGGTCGAGCCGTTGACCCCGCGCTTGAGATTGCTCGTCTCCACCACCAGCGTATCGCCGTCCCAGTGCCCGCGGGAGGTTCCGGTATTGGTCCGTGGTCCAGACACGGCCGGCGACGCGTCCCTCAGCGGGATGATGCGGGTCTCGTGGTGCATCTCGATCTGAATGGCGAGGTGGCTTGCCGACTGAAAGATCTGGTAATTGCTGTTGTAGCCCCGTCCGCTCAGTATCGCGCCAGCGCCCCGACACCGGATAGCGGGGTCGACCGCCGCAATCTCCTGCGCCAGGGTTAGCCGGCCGTCGGGGCCAGGTTGCCCTCGCTGAGCTCGCGCCCGTTCGGTGCGCGCCTCGGCTTCAGGAGTGCGAGGCGGGAGCCGCCCGTTGGGAGGGTCCACCACCAGCGAGGTGCGGTTGTCGAACCAACGGTCGATCATCCAGAACTGGTTGTAGCTCCGTGTTGAGGTGTTGGACGACCGCCGCGCCGCCCGTTCCTCTTCCTCGGTGGGGTTCTGGACTGCCGCGAGTGCCCGCAGGTACGGAGTGTCGCCGAAGACCGCGTCGCCGCCGACGCTGTCGTACTCGGCCATGTAGGCCGCCATCGCAGCCACTTCCTCGTTGGTCAGCGTGGCGCGCTCCCCGAGCGACTCCGGCCGCTGAAACGGGGTGGCCGAATCGTTGGCCCAGATCCCCTGGAGATTCGGGTGACCGTCGGCGGTGCGCGGCATAGTCCATCCGTCCGGAGCTTGTCCTGCCGATACCACCGGGGTCAGCGCCGCGACGAGTAGCGCCGCCGCTACCGCGATACCTCGATTCCTCATCTCGTCCTCCATTGGGCGTCTCGCGACGGCCCGGCCCCTGACTTTCTCTCGCCCACGATAGGGCCACTTGGCGTCCAAGGCAAGCGCGCAGCCCATGGTGAGAGAATCATCTGGCGATGGCACGGCCGCTCGCAGACTTTCTTCCGTCCGGATTCGCTGACAGCGACGAGCTACTGGGGCGCTTTCTCGAGTATGTCGATGCGCTTGGGCTGTGCCTGTACCCAGCACAGGAAGAAGCGATTCTGGCACTATTCGCCGACCGGCATCTCATCCTCAGTACGCCGACCGGGTCGGGCAAGTCGCTGGTGGCCTTCGCGATGCACTTCGCATCGCTGGCCCGAGGGCGACGCTCGATCTATACCTGTCCAGTCAAGGCACTGGTCAACGAGAAGTGGCTCAACCTCTGCCGCGAGCTAGGTCCCGACCGCGTCGGGCTCGTAACCGGCGACGCGACGGTGAACCGCGACGCCCCGGTGCTGTGCTGTACGGCCGAGATCCTGGCCAATCTGGCACTCCGGGAAGGTTCGCTGGCCGCGGTCGATGACGTTGTGATGGACGAGTTCCACTGGTACGGCGACCGGGAGCGGGGTATGGCCTGGCAGGTTCCGCTCCTTACGCTCTCCGATACCCGCTTCCTGCTGATGTCGGCCACGCTCGGCGATGTGAGCTTCTTCGAGCGGGACCTTCGGGAGCGAACTGGGCGCCAAACGGCGACTGTGACCTCGGTGCACCGCCCCGTGCCTCTCCACTATCGCTATTCTGAGGCGCCGCTCACCGAGGCGGTCGAGTCCCAGGTCGGGGCGGGGCGGGCGCCGGTCTACGTTGTGCACTTCACCCAGAAGGAGGCGGCTGAGAGCGCGCAGGCGTTCACCAGTCTCAGGGTGACGTCGAAGGAAGAGAGGCGGGCTATCGTCAAGGCCATCGGCAAGGTGCGGTTCAGCAGCCCTTACGGTCCCCGCGTGCGTGCCTGGCTTCAGCACGGCATCGGCATCCACCATGGGGGGCTGCTGCCGAAGTATCGGGTGCTGGTCGAGCGTCTCGCTCAGCAGGGATTGCTCAAGGTCATCTGCGGCACGGATACGCTCGGGGTGGGCGTCAACGTGCCGATTAAGACGGTGCTGTTCAGCCGGTTGTGCAAGTACGACGGTGAAAAGACGGCGGTGCTGTCGGCGCGTGACTTTCATCAGATCTCCGGGCGGGCAGGACGGAAGGGTTTCGACGAGCAGGGCTTCGTGGTGGCGCAGGCCCCCGGGCACGTCATCGAGAACCGTCGCTTGGCGGAGAAAGCGCAGACCGGTCGTCGTGTTGTCATGCGTCGGCCACCGAAAGGCAACTTCGCACCTTGGGATGGACAAACCTTCGAGCGGTTAACCAAGGCTCCACCCGAACGGCTCGTCTCACGGTTTCAGATCTCGCACGGGATGTTGTTGAACGTGCTGGCTCGATCCGGCGACGGATGCGGGGCGATGCGGCAGCTTATCAGGGACAGTCACGAGAGCTCGGCCGCGCGGCGCGCCCATCACCGGCGTGGCTGGCAGCTCTTCCGAGCGCTGGTCGAGTGCGGAGTGGTCGAGCTGGATGAGAGCGCTGCCCCCGGTCGACACGTCCGCGTCAACGTCGAGTTGCAGGATGACTTTTCGATGGACCAGGCGCTGTCGCTGTATTTGCTCGAGGCGGCGCCTCAGCTCGATGAAGCGGCAGACACCCATCCGCTCGATCTTCTGACACTAGTCGAGAGTGTCCTGGAAGACCCTGTGGCGATTCTCCGTCGACAGCTCGCCCGGTTGAAGGCACAGGCCGTCGCCGAGATGAAGGCGGCTGGTCTGGACTATGACCAGCGGATGGAAGAGCTGGAGAAGCTCGAGTATCCCAAGCCGCTTCGCGAGTTCGTCTACGCTACCTTCAATGCGTTCGCGGCTCGGCATCCGTGGGTCAGAGAGGAGAACATTCGACCCAAATCGATCGCCCGCGAAATGTTCGAGACGTTCCGCTCGTTCGATGACTACGTTCGGGAGTACGACCTTCATCGGGTGGAAGGGCTCCTGCTCCGTCATCTAGGGAGCGTCTACAAGGTGCTCCGGCAGACGGTCCCGGACGGTGCGAAGAGCGAGGCCGTTGTAGAGATGGAGCTCTATTTGCGGGACCTCGTGCGTCGGGTGGACTCCACGTTGCTCGAGGAATGGGAGCGGATGCAGGAGAGGGCTCCCTCGGATGGTGTCGCGCCCGTCCCGCCGGCTGGGTCTGCTCCCCGGGTCGCAGATCTGATCCAGGACAGGACTGCGTTCCTTGCCCTGATCAGGACGCAGATGTTCGGTCTGCTCCGGGCCTGGGCGACCGGTGATGATGCGGCCGCCCTTGGGCGCCTGGAGGCCGTGTTCGATGGGGAGGGACAGCCCTGGACGGCCGAGCGCTTCGCTGAGGCCCGTGAGCGCTTCGGCGCGGCGCGCGGCCGGCTACGACTCGATCCTGAGGGACGCAACCGGCGCCATACCTACGTCGATGCCGATTCGGTCCCTGGCTGCTGGCGAGTCGAACAGATGCTGATCGATGCCGAAGAAGTAAACGACTGGATGGCCACGTTTCACGTCGATCTCGAAGCGTCGCGGATCGCTGGCGAGCCAGCCTTGCGGTTGGTCCGGATCGGCCCCTTGGTCTCCTAGGCGGTAGAATGCCGCACGACGTTTGAATCTCTCGGAGGCTCCCGATGCTTGCACGTACCGTCTTCGTCCTTGTTCTCCTCGTTCTTGTTGCTTCTCCCGTATCGGCCCAGACGCCTGCGTTGTCGCCGGTTACTGATGCGGTGCTCCAGGACCCGGCGCCAGGCGACTGGTTGAACTGGAGGCGCACGCTGGATGGGTGGGGCTACAGCCCGCTCGACCAGGTGGACCGCTCAAATGTCGGTGGTCTACGGATGGTCTGGTCGTGGGGTCTCGATCCCGGTATTTCGCAGACGACGCCGCTCGTCCATGACGGCGTCATGTTCATTGCCAACCCCGGCAACATGGTGCAGGCGCTCAACGCGCAGACGGGCGACTTTCTCTGGGAGTACCGTCGAGAGATCGAGCCCGCGCGTCGGGCTGGCACTCAGATGCGCAGTCTAGCGATGTACCAGGACATGGTCATTCTGAACACCTTTGACGCGCACGTGGTAGCGCTGGATGCCCGCACTGGCGAGGTGCGCTGGGATACTCCGATCATGGACGAGCCCGGCTACGGGTTCACCAGCGGACCGATCATTGCCGACGGCATCATCGTGGCCGGGCTGATGGGCTGCGACATGTATCGGGAAGATACCTGCTACATCGTGGGCATCGATGCGGCGACCGGGCAAGAGGCCTGGCGCACGTCGACGGTGGCCCAGCCCGGTGAACGTGGTGGAGATTCGTGGGGCGATCTGCCGCTGCTGTTCCGTGCAGGTGGCGACGCCTGGATTCCTGGCAGCTACGACCCGGGCACCGGTCTGATCTACTACGGCACTTCGCAGGCCAAGCCGTGGACGCGCGACGCGCGGCGTACCGATGGCGATGCGCTCTACAGCAACTCGACGCTCGCGCTTGACCCGACCACCGGCGAGATGGAGTGGTACTTCCAGCACATTCCTGGCGACAGCCACGACATGGACGAGACATTCGAGCGGATTCTGGTGGACTACGACGGTAAGCAGTCGGTGTTCAGCATGGGGAAGCTCGCTATTCTCTGGGAGCTTGACCGGGCGACGGGCGAGTTCCGGAACGCCGTCGACCTGGGCTACCAGAACATCCTCGATGTCGACGAATCGGGCGTGGTCACCCACCGCGAAGACATGATCTCGGATGTCGGCGAGCTGCTCTATTTCTGTCCGAGCACCGGCGGCTTCAAGAGCCTACGGGCGATGGCCTATCATCCCGACACGGCCGCGATGTACATCCCGTTGCATCTGAACTGCGAAACCGCCGCCTTCGGGCCGGTCGAATACCGTGACGGGGGCGGGGGCACCGGCTGGGTCCGCGATCGGCAGAACCACTTCCATCCCGATTCTCCCGACCAGCTTGGCGAGTTCCAGGCGCTGGACATCAGGACCGGCGAGACGCTCTGGAAGCATCGCCGTCGGTCGCCGTACAACACGGCGGCGCTCACCACCGGCGGCGGATTGGTGTTCGTCGGCGACTGGGAGCGCTACGTTTTCGCCTACGACGTCGAGAGCGGAGAGGAGTTGTGGCAGACTCGGCTGTCGACGATGGCCAACGGCTACCCGATTACCTACTCGGTCGACGGTACCCAGTACATCGCGTTTGGCGCCGGCAATTCGGGTGCGTCTGGTAGCTGGACCGGCGTCATTCCTGCCGATCTGCTGTCCGATGTGAAGAACCCCAGCCTAGGGGGCAACGCAATCTTCGTGTTCGCACTGCCTGACTAGTGACGGAGCAGGTAGCCGTCCTCGACTGGTCCGCGTGTGTCGACGCTGGCACCGCGGTGGTTGGGGGCAAAGGCTGGAACCTCGGTCGCCTGTCCAGGTATGGCTTCCAGGTGCCGGCTGGCGGGGTGCTGCCGGCCGCCGCCTATGAAGCGCTGCTGGGGACGCCTGCCCTGGCCGCCGAGGTTGCGGCGTTGGCCGGCGTCACTGCTGGCGAGGCAGGTGACGAGTCAGTCGTCGCTCACCTCGGTCGACTGCGCGACCTCATTCTGGGCGCGGCCCTCCCCGAGGCGACCCGCCAAGCGCTCGGCGACTTCCTCCACCAGACCGGTCTCCACGACACGCCGGTGGCGGTGCGTTCGAGCGCGGTGGCCGAGGACGGCGCCGGTACCGCCTTCGCCGGTATCCACGACAGTGTGCTCGGCGTCGTCGGCGTCGACGCCGTCGTTAAGGCGGTACTGCGGTGCTATGCCTCCCTCTGGACGCCTCGGGCGCTCGCCTACCGGCGCCGGTTCGGGGTGGCGGACCACGACACGCCGTGTGCCGTGGTCATCTGCGAGATGGTCGGCGATCCCGACCGCGGGCCGGTCTGCGCCGGCGTCGCCTTCTCCTGCGATCCAGTGACCGGCGAGCGTTCGCTGGTGGCCATCAATTTGGCCGCCGGGCTGGGGGACGCCGTGGTCAGTGGCGAGGTCAACCCGCAGCAGTATGTGGTCCGTCGGAAGGATACGGCGCTGCGGTTCGAGCGCACCGACACGCTCGGCGAGCCGGCGCTCCTCAATGATGGCCAGGTCGAGGCCCTGGCGCGGCTGGTGTTTCGCGTGCACTGGGCGCTGGGCGACGGCGACGTGCCGCAGGACGTCGAGTGGGCCTGGGACGGGGACCGGTTCTGGCTGCTGCAGGCCCGGCCGGTCACGCGTCTGCCCCGGTGGACCTTTCCAGGCGTCCTGACCACGACCGTGACCTGGTCGAATGCCAACGTGCGTGACTCGTTTCCGCACGCGCTTACCACCATGACCTGGTCGTTCGCCGACGCCACGGCCCAGGCCATCGTGTATGCCTCGACCGAGGTTTCCGGCTATCCGCTCCCGGCTGGTATGGAGGTGATGCGCCGCTTCGGCGGCCGCCCCTACTTCGACCTTGACGCCCTGCAGTGGTGCCTGTGGGACGGCTTCGGCATCACGCCGGCCGAGACTAACCGGTTCATGGGCGGGTTCCAGACCGAGATCCCGATCCCGTCCGGAAGCCCGTTTGCCGGACGCGATGGGCGCGCGCGCGGTTTGCGCCGGCTGCATCTGCTCCGGTATCTCTGGAGCTTCGATCGCCGCACGCCGCCGCGCATCCAGGCCATGGTCCATGCGGCGAGGGAGGCGCGCGCGACCGAGCTGTCTACCTTAAGCCCCGTCGCGCTCGCCGAGCACGTCCGACGCGTGGAGCAGCTCGGCATCGACTACCAGCCGGTGCTCCAGCTTGCCGCCGCCTACTACGGCGGCTGGATCGTGGGCATGCAGGAGCTGCTTCGACGGGTCAAGGGCGGCGGCAGCGAGACGCTCATCGGTCGCCTCCTGGCGGCTTCGGGCGACGTGGCTAGCGCCGAGCAGGGGCACAGGCTTCAGGAACTGGCCCGGGTGGCGGGCGTCGACCCCGCAGCGCCGGCCGCGCTAGCTTCGGACGACCCGTTCGCCTGGCGAGCGTTGCCCGCGTCCTCCGGGTTTCGGGGCGCGATGGAGCGCTATCTCGATGACTTCGGTCACCGGGCGGTGTTCGAGATGGAATTCAGCAGCCCCCGCTGGTTCGAGAACCCGACCTACCTCCTGGACCAGGTGCGCTTCCACCTTGACCACCCGGATCTACGGGATCAGCGTGACCATGCCGCCGAGGTACGCGCGCGCGCCGAGGAGAGCCTGGCCGAGGTGCCGTTCTACGCGCGGCCGCTGCTTCGGTGGCTGCTGCGGCGGGCTCGCACCGGCGCCGGGCTACGGGAGAACGCGAAGTCTGGCGCCGCCGCGGCCGTAGCCCTGATCCGCCAGGTGTGTCTGGAGGTCGGTCGCCGTCTCGCCGCGGCGGGTCAGCTCGAGTCGGCCGACGACGTGTTCCACCTCGCCACCGTCGATGTGGAGGCGTTCCTCGACGAGACCTGGGACGGCCGGGGCGCCGCCGCCCTGGTCGAGGGCCGCAAACGGCGGCTCGCTCGTGAGCAGACGATAAGCCTGCCCGGCGTGATCACCGACGCCGAGGTTGCCGGCCGACCGGTTCAGCCCGAGGCGGGCTCGTCGGCGCACCCGGTCGAGGCGAGTTGGAACGGGCTTGCGGCTGCGCCTGGCACCGCGACAGGCGTGGCCCGGGTCATCGACACGCCCCACGACGGCCAGCGGCTCAAGCGCGGTGACGTCCTGGTGGCGCCCTCCACCGATCCCGGCTGGACCCCCCTGTTCTTGCGCGCGTCGGCCGTGGTGATGGAGACGGGAGGTTACCTCTCACACGGCGCCGTGGTGGCCCGCGAGTTCGGGCTCCCGGCCGTCGTCAACGTCGAGGACGCGATGCTGAACATCAAGGACGACGACGCCGTCCGCGTGGACGGAGATGCCGGGGTCGTCAGCAGAATCCAGAGCCCTTAATCTGACAGTTGACGCTGGACCACGGCCTCGTCGAGCTCCACGCCCAGACCCGGGCCGCTCGGCGGGGTGATGTAGCCGTCCTCGATCACGATCGGCGTGGTGAAGACATCCCGGTGTAGGTCGTTGGTGTTGAACTCTTGCACGAGGAAGTTCGGCGAGCACGTGTCCAGCTGCACCGCCGCAGCCGCCGCGATCGGTCCGCAGTACATGTGGGGAGCGATGACTGCGTAGTAGGCCTCACACATGCTGGCGATCTTCTTCGACTCGGTGATGCCGCCGCACTGGCCGACGTCCAGCTGGATGATGTTGGCTGCTTGTCGGTTTAGCACCTCAGCGAACTCAAACTTTGTGACCAGGCGCTCCCCGGTTGCGATCGGGATGCTGGTCATCTGCGCGACGCGTGCCATCTCATCGACGTTCTCCGGATACACCGGTTCTTCGAAGAAGTACGGGTTGAACTCCTCGAGGATGCTCGCGATCCGGATGGCGCCCGACGTCGTGAACTGACCGTGGGCGCCGATCCCGATCTCAAGCTGGTCACCCACCGCGTCACGCATGGCGCGGAAGATGCGCCCCACGTGGTTGATCGTTGAGAGCGGATAGTCCCTCGGTCCGCCGGTGATCGGCTGGAACGGGTCCAGCTTGCACACGCCCATGCCCCGGTCGATGAGCTCCTGGGCCCGTTCGCCCGCGATCTCCGGGTTTTCCCAGACCCCGGCCATTTCGAGGTAGGCGTAGGCGCTGAGCCGCTCGTGGAACTGCCCACCGAGCAGGTTGTAGATCGGTTGCCCTGTGGCCTTGCCCATGATGTCCCAGCAGGCCATGTCGATGGCCGACATCGCCGGCGTTTTCGAGAGACCCGGGTGGCGGTAGTCGTGCGGGTTGGCGTAGATGTCGTGCCAGATCCGCTCGACGTCGAACGGGCTCTTGCCGATGACGCGACTTTCGATCAGCTCACCGAGCAGTGCCACCTGGGAGCCGAGCTCGGTCACGCCGCCGGAGACGCGCTCGCCCAGGCCCACGATGCCCGCGTCGGTTTCGAGTTCGAGAAACAGCCACTTGCGATGGCCGATCGGCGGGTCGATGTTGTCCAGTACCCGGGTTCGATAGCCGGTGATCTTGATGTTCCGCTCAGGTGAGTCTTGCAGCTCCTCGGCGACCGCCGGTCGGATCCCGGTACCTATTCCGGCGCCCAATCCAGCCGCGGCCAGTCCGGTGCTCTGCAGAAACCGACGTCGGTCGATACTCATGGTGTTCTCCTGCGCGTTCGAGGTTGCTAGATCCCTTGATAGATATAGTTGACGATTGGGTCAACCGTGAAATTCCCGCAACACTTGTTCGCCGTGAACTCCGCGTAGCGCGCCGGCTTTTCGTAGGCGGCGATTGCCTCCTCGGCGGTCAGACCGGCATCGATGCTGGCGCGGGTCTGATTATAGAGGTCCACGTAAAACCCACGATAGCTGACCAAATCGCTCCATTCCATCGGGGTATCCCAGTGGCCATTAATGATGATGTCCACATCGGGGACGTTGTCGATCACCTTGGTGAGCGTGCGTCCGAACTCGATGGCACTCCCCCCGTTGCCATTTTGGCCATCGATAAATGGCAGCGTCCTGCCGAGGAACATGTCACCGACATGCATTGCACGAGCCTCCTTGAATACCACGAAGGTGTCGCCGTCGGTGTGGCCGCGACCGAAGTAGTAGAGGTCGATTTGGTCCGGGGTGCCGGCGAAGAGGCTCATCCGGTCGCTGAACGTGGTCTGCGGAAGATACTTCCGGTTCTCGCCCTGGAAGTCGTCGCAATTGGTCGGAATCGGCGCACAGTCGGTGCGGGCCCAGTGTCTGCGAATGTTCTCGTGTGCGACGTAGTGCACCGTGTCGGGGAACTCCGTGTTAGCGCCGCTGTGGTCGAAGTGGACGTGCGTGTTGATGATCATGACCACCGGCTTGTCGGTGATCTCTTGCACGAGCTCAAGAATGGTCGGCCCGTAGCCCTCGTTCTTGGTGTCCACTAGCACCACGCCGCTCTCGGCCACGAGCATGGCGATGTTGCCTCCGGTCGACATGCCGGAGCCCAGCATGTGTAGGGTGTCGCTGAGCTGGTGTACCTCGATCGGCGGAATTTCTGGTTGTTCGGCCTCGAGCGCCGCGCTCCAGGCCACGAGCCCGAGGGCGAGGGTGGTCAGCGGTAACAGGTAAATGCGTCGCATCTGTTTTACTCCCGAGCTTCTGTGGGGCGCGGTTGCAGCTCCACCCTACGGTAGCGCAAATGCCACCAGCCTCGGTCCTCCGCCGATCGTCAGCGCGATGTGCTGGCGCTCCTCGACCATGTAGGTCATCGGCGTGCCGATCGCGCCGGTCGGCAGATCCACCGAGGCCACGATCTCCCCGGTGGCCTTGTTCCGGGCCACTAGTCGCGGTCCGTCGTTCGTGCCGCCGGCCGTCAGCACGCTGATGAGTAGCGTCTTGGTGACCAGCGGGCCGCCACGTCCATCCCCGCCCACAGGAGGCAGATTTAGGTCCCGCAGCATCGGGGAATTGCGGATCCGGTTCCCGTCTCCGTTTGGTTGCATCCAGGCATGTTCGCCGGCATTGAGGTCGATGGCCGTCATGCGTGAGTAGGGCGGCTTGAAGAGGGGGAGCCCCTGCGGCATGGCCGGCTGACGTCCACTGCCGAACGCCGCCTGCGTGATGGTCATTGTGGCGCCCGTCGTCTCCGGGTCAGGCGAATAGAAGTGCAAGACCGACGACCGGTTGTTTGACGGCACGTAGAGAATGCCTGTCTCGGGATCCACCCCGGCTCCGCCCCAGTTGGCGCCGCCATCAATGGCCGGTCGCTGGATGACCCCCTGGGTCTCTTCCTCCACGGTCCGTAGCGGCGGCGTGAAGATGGGGCCGAGCGTGAAGTCGGCCACCGCTTCTTCGGCCAGGGCCCTGACCTCCGGGGTGAAGTCGATCAGGTCGTCGATGGAGACGCCCTGATACTCGAATGGGGGTGGCTTAGTCGGGAACGGCTGCGTCGGTGAGGGCACCTCCCCTGGGAGGTTTGTATATTGCGGGACCGGCCGTTCTTCGATGGGCCACACCGGATCGCCGGTCACCCGGTCGAACACGTAGGTGAATCCCTGCTTGCTTACCTGGGCCAGCGCCTGGATCTCACGGCCGTCGACTGTGATATCGATCAGATTTGGATGGGTGGGGAAGTCCCAGTCCCACAATCCGTGGTGCACCGCTTGGAAGTGCCACATCCGCTGGCCGGTCTCGATGTCGACCGCGACGATCGATTCTGAGAATAGGTTGTCGCCCAGCCGGTCCGCCCCGTAGTAGTCGTTGGTGACCGTGCCGGTGGGCAGATACACGTACCCAAGCTCATTGTCACCGGCCAGCATCGACCAGACGTTGCCGTTGCCCGAATACCGCCACGACTCGTTCAGCCACGTGTCGGCGCCGAACTCGTCGGCGCTGTTGGGCACCGTGTGGAAGTCCCACTCGTGCTCGCCGGTCCGGACGTTCCACGCGCGTACCCAGCCGGGTACTGCCTCCTTGGTGACCCGGACGTCGGCCACATGCGACCCATGGATGACACGATCGCGTACGATGATGGGCGGCGAATTGATCGAATAGAGAAAGGCGTTCAGGTAGTCCCGGTTTTCGCGGATAGCCCGGGGGACACCCTCCATCGCATCGATACGGCCCTTCTGGTCTGGCCCGAAGTCGGGGCAGGGTTGGCCGGTGGCCGCCTTGACGCAGACGAGGTAGCCGGCGCCTGTGCCCCAGAAGATGCGCTCGTCGCCTTCGCCGTCGGTCCAGTAGGCCACCCCGCGCTGGGTCCAGGGCCCAGACATCGACGGGGTGCCTTCCTCGTAGGTCTTGGGGTTGTAGACCCAGAGAGTCTCGCCGGTGGCGGCATCCACCGCCACCCCTTGCGACAGCGGCGTGTTGAAGTAGAGGACGCCACCCACCATCAGCGGTGTCGCTTGAAACCGTGACGGGTTCGGCGACTGGCCCTCCCGATATAGATTCGGGGTGTCGGCCACCAGCGACTCGACGATGACGTCGAGCGGTGCCTGCCATTCGCTCCCGTCGGGCATGGTCCGGCTCAGGACCTGGTCGACTGAGGTCCACTCCCAGGCCAGCTCGAGGGCACCGAAGTTTGTAGCGTCGATCTGGTCGAGGGGCGAGTATTTCTGTCCGGCGATGTTACCCGCGTAGCTCCGCCACTCGCCGTTCTCGGTGCCGTAGCTTTGCCACGGTTGCGCTTCCGTGGCTGAAGCACCCAGCGTGACCAGGGTCACCGCCGCGGTCGCAATCACTCTGCGTGTCATTGGTGACTCCTACCGCGGTGGCGGCTGATAGATTTCGAACTCGAACCCGTCGAGGTCGCTCAGGAACAGCAGAATTGGGCCGCCAGGGGAGGTCAAGTCGCGCAGCATTGTTGCCCCGGCCTCGACCGCCCGGTCGGCCAGCGCTCGGGCGTCGGTGCTGTTGATGATGATCCGGCCGTATCTGTTCTTCTCTTCCGGCAGTGGGTCGTTATTGAGATGCGCCAGCAGCAAACTCATGCCGCCTGGCTGGTCGGGGCGACCTAGCCCGATCTCGATCAGGTCCTTGTCCTCGCCGTCGGGCGGGAACTGGAAGGTTCGGACAAGTCCGAACACCTCCGTGTAGAACTGCTCGGCACGCGGAATGTCGGTGACATTGAGGGCCACGGCGCCGAGGGTGATGCCGTCGGTCTGGGCCACGGCCCGCGCGGGCACTCCGATCAGAACGAGGGAAGCTAGGGCGGTGGTCAGTAACAGGGTGATACGGCGCATACATGCTCTCCTTACAACGATGAGTAACCACTCACCTTAGTGGGTAGCCCTCGGCCGTGCAAGGAGAATGTCGGCCGTTGTGCGCCGGATTCGCCTCCCGTATAGTGAGGCGTCTTGGTCGACACTTTGGTCTCGGGCTCCGGAGGAGAAACGTCCCATGCGTACCGTCAGGCTTGCCGTGATCGC